>Ga0209006_10000256_pt1 | contig 55090 bp, 55 predicted proteins | sample JacPin_JW_Ref_O2_FD_188567 | JGI IMG/M metagenome (GOLD analysis project Ga0209006, IMG submission 188567) | Forest soil microbial communities from Algoma, Ontario, Canada - Jack Pine, Ontario site 1_JW_Ref_O2 (SPAdes) (version 2) | ecosystem: Environmental > Terrestrial > Soil > Boreal...
GCCGTGGGCGCTCGCCGCAAGGGCGTCCGCGTGGTCCCCGCCGACCAGCACCCCCCAGGCGCCCGCCTCGAGCGCCTGCTCGGCGTGGGCGCCGCCGTCGGAGCGCTCCCCGCGCAGACCGACGAACAGATCACCGGGCGCAACCTCGCGTGAGTCGATGCTCATGCCTCGCGGCCCCGGCGGGGACCCCACGCCGGAGGGCTTGCGCGAGAGCGTCGCACCGGCGGCCGCCGCGAGGTGGCGCGCGTCCCAGTCCTTCATCGCACGCCCGCCCGCTCGCGGTCCTCCAACGCCTGGCGCGCGACGCTCACGTCGTCGAACGGGATCTTGCGCCCGTCCGCGAACTCCTGTCCCTGCTCGTGGCCCTTGCCGGCGAGGACCACCACGTCGCCCGCACGGGCAGCGGAGATCGTCTGCTCGATTGCGACACGGCGATCGGTGATCGCGCGCACGTTCCCCGTCGCGCTCGCGTACGAGCCCACCTCGCCGGTGGCCGCGCCAACGCCATCCATGATCTCCTCGATGATCCGCTCGGGGTCCTCCGAGCGCGGGTTATCAGAGGTGACCGTCACGACATCTGCCAGGCGCGCGGCGATCTCCCCCATCAGCGGGCGCTTACCCCGATCGCGATCCCCGCCCGCGCCGAACACGCACAGCACCCGCCCCGACCCGTCGCCCGCCTGCACGAGCTCGCGCGCGGCGAACAGCACGTTCTCGAGCGAATCGGGCGTGTGCGCGTAGTCGACGATCACCGCGAACGACTGGCCTGCGTCGACCGGCTCGAAGCGCCCGGGAACATGCACACCGCGCTCGAGCGCCGCCACCAGCTCCTCGAGCTGACCGACGAGCGCGTGTGCGGCGGCCAGCGCCCCCAGCGCATTGGCCACGTTGAAGCGTCCCGGCATCGGCAGGCTCACCGCCCGGCGCCCGACCGCGGTCTCCAGAGTGAAGCTGCAGCCGTCCAAGCCGCAGCGCAGGTCTGTGGCGCTGTAGTCGGCGGGCGCTTCGACCGCGAACGTCAGCGCTTCGGGCAGTTCCCCAGCCAGGCGCCGGCCGTAGGGATCGCCCACGTTGATCACGCTGAAGCCCGGCGTCGGCCCGTCGGGCGTGGCCGGGTCCGCTACGAACAGGCGCCGCTTGGCGATGAAGTACTCCTCCATGCCCTCGTGGAAGTCCAGGTGATCCTGGGTCAGGTTCGTGAAGATCGCCGCCGCGAAGCCGATCGCGTCCACGCGCCCGAGCTCCAGCGCGTGCGAGGAGACCTCGATCGCGCATGCGTCATCGCCGCCGTCGAGCATCGCGCGCAGATCCTCCTGCAGGTCGATCGCCTCCGGGGTGGTGCGTGCCACCTGGCGCTCCTCGCCGCCGATCACCGACTTCACGGTGCCCAGCAGGCCGCACCGCCCTCCCACCGCTTCCAGCAACGCACGCACGAGGTAGGCGGTCGTCGTCTTGCCGTTCGTGCCGGTCACGCCGACGACGCGCAGCGTGCGCGCCGGATCGCCGTAGAAGCGCGCCGCCGCGGGCGCCATCGCGGCGCGTGCCGAGGCGACGAGCACTTCCGGCACGCCCAGGTCCAGCGGGCGCTCGACGACGAGCGCCGCCGCGCCCGCGCGCACCGCCTCCGGCGCAAAGCGGTGGCCGTCGCTGCGAAAGCCGCTCACGCAGAAGAACAGGTCCCCTGCCCGGACCTCGCGGCTGTCGTAGGCGAGGCCTGTGATCTCCACGCCCGCCGCCTCGAAGTCGAGCTCCCCCTGAAGGGAGGATGCGGCAGCGATCAACCCATCGAGTCGCATGCGCTGATGCTACTCAAGCCCCAGGAGCCCACCGGCACGCCAGGAGCCTGCAGCTATTCCGGCCCGATGCCCAGGTACGGCAGCGCGAAGCTCATGATCTGTCCGAACGCGGGAGCCGCGACCGTGCCGCCGTAGATCGAGCCCGACTGCGGTTCGTTGACGACGACCGCGCACAGCAGCTTCGGGTGCGACGCGGGCGCGAAGCCGATGAACGAAGCAACGTATTTGCTCAGCGAGTATTCGCCTGTTTCAGGGTTGATCTTGTTGGAGGTCCCGGTCTTGCCTGCGAGCTTGTAGCCGGGGATCGAGACCTCGCTGGCGGTGCCTTCCGGCCCGAGCACGCCTTCGAGCATGTGGCGCAGCTCCGCGGCGGTTGACCGCGAGAGGATGCGATGGCCGCGAGGCAGGCCCTGCACGCTGCCGTTGACGGCGCGCACGATGTGCGGGGTGCGCAGGATGCCGCCGTTGGCGATCGCCGCGTAGGCGCTCGCCATCTGCATCGGCGTCACCAGCTCGCCCTGCCCGATCGGCAGGTTGCCGATCGAGGAGCCCGAGTATTCCGAGGGCGCCAGCGTCACGCCTTTTTCCTCGCCCGGGAGATCGACGCCGGTCGGCTTGCCGAAGCCGTAGCGGTGCACCCAGCCGTTGAACGTTTCGACACCCTCCAGTTTCGCGATCGTGATCGCGCCAACGTTGCTCGAGCGTGCGAGGATCTGCCCGGTGCTGAGCATTTCTTCGGGGTGTTCGGTGTCGTCGTGGATCGTGCGTTCGGCGACCTGGATCTGATCGGGGATGTTGAAGGTGGTGTTGGGCGTGATCAGCCCTCGTTCCAGCGCGCCTGAGATCGCGACGACCTTGAACGTGGATCCCGGTTCGTAGTCCAGGCCCACCGCCTGGTCCTCCATCGCTTCAGGCGAGGCATCCGCCGGTTCGTTGGCGTTGACCTGCGGCCAGTTGGCGAGCGCCAAGATCGCGCCGTTGCGCGGGTTCATGACGATCGCCGTCGCGTCTTTGGGGTCGAAGTCGCGCGCCACGGCGCCGAGGACGTCTTCCGCCCGCTGCTGGATGTTCGCGTCGATCGTCAGCGACAGCGACCTGCCGGAAACCTCGCGGTGCGTTTCCGTGATCGAAACCGGCTGCCCGATCGCGTCGCTGACGACGCGTCGCTGGCCGGAGCGTCCGGTGAGCGTCGAGTTCAGCGAATACTCCAGGCCCGAGAGGCCCACTCCTTCGGTCCCGACCTCGCCCAGCACCTGCGCCGCGAGCGAGCCACGCGGGTAGACGCGACGCATGATCGGCGTTCCCGAGATGCCGGCGATGTTCAGCGCCAGCAGCTGCTGTGCCTGCTTGGCGGGCAGCGAGCGGTCCAGGTAGACGAAGCCCGTCGGTTCGGAGAGCTTTCGCAGCAGGCTCGCCTGGGTCTGGCCGAGCAGCGGCGCGAGCTTCTTGGCGGCTTCCAGTGGCTCCTTTACGAGATGAGGGTCCGCGGCGATTTCCTGTGCGGGCTCCGACACCGCAAGGTCGACGCCGTTGCGGTCGGTGATCGTGCCCCGCGGTGCGGTCACCGCTTCATAGGAGAGCTGCTCGTCGCTTGCGGCCTTACGCAGAGCGCTGCCGCGGAGCACGCCCAGGTACACGGTGCGGCCGGCCGCGAGCACCAGCAGCGCAAAGAACAGGAGGAAGATCGACCCGATGCGACGCTGGACGACGGGCACGCCTTCAGCCCGCGGGGGTCGAGTCGCTCGCGCCCGCCCCGCCCGCGGCGGCTTCCGCTGCACCCGTAGCGGTGGCGGTCGCGCTCGGTGCGGATGGGGCGACTTCGGCCGGCGCTTCGGTGCCCGCCGCTTGGCTTTCGGCTGTGCCCGTGGTGGCGGCGCTCGTGGTGGAAGCGGGTTCCTGCGTGGCAGCGGCTGTCTGTTCGCTCGACGCCCCGGTGCCTGCGGCTGCGGTGGCTTCCCCGGTAGGCGCTTCGCTCGATTCGGCGGTGCTCACCGTGGTGGACGAGGTTGACGTTGAGGAGGGGTTCGTGCTGGATGTGTGCACGGGCGCCTTCAGAGCCGCGGCAGCGCGCGCGACGTCGCCTGCTGAGCTGCTCGCCAGGAAGCGCAGCGAGCCCTCCGGCACGAGCTGCATGCCGAGGTGGGCCGCCTGCGACTCGACACGTTCGCCTGCCGCCAGTTCGGAGCTTTCGATGCTGAGCGCTGCGTTCTCGCGCTGGAGCGCGGACTCGCGCACCAGCGCATGGCCGATATCGGCGTTGAGCCGCAGCACGAGCAGCTGCAGTGTCACGATCCCGATCAGCGCGAAGGCGATCAGCGCGATCCACGTGCGGCTGCGGATCAGGCGATCGAGCGAGCGGTTGCGGGTGAGACCGCTGAGCGACTGCGCCAACCACGGCACGAGCCCCCGCTCGAGCTGAACGGAAGGCGCAGGCGGGCGCGCGGGGGCGCGGGTAGCGGGGACGCGAGCCGGAGGGCGGGCGGGGCCGGATGTTCGCCTGGGTTTGCGCGGTGCGATCGAAGGACGCGCCGGTACGGCGGTCCTGCCTCGGTGGGTGCCCGGAGCAGCCCTAGCGGCTGCGGCGGCGGCTGGCGGGGTCATCCTGCCTCCTCCTCGTCCTTGTCCTTGGCGAGCTTCGTGGCGGCGCGCAGGCGCGCCGAGCTCGCGCGCGGGTTGCACTCGAGCTCCTCCTGCGAGGGGACGATCGAGCGCCTGCGCAACAGCGCTGCCTCGGGCTCGCGGCCGCACACGCACACGGGCAGATCCGGCGGGCACACGCAGCCCTGCGCGCGCTCGGCGAGGAAGCGCTTGACGCGCCGGTCCTCGAGCGAGTGGAAGGAGATGCCCGCGAGCACGCCGCCCTCGCGCAGCAGGCCCCAGGCGAGCGGCAGCGCGCGGTCGAGCTGCCCCAGCTCGTCGTTGACGGCGATCCGCAACGCCTGGAAGGAGCGCTTGGCGGGGTGGCCGCCCGCGAAGCGGGCGGGCGCGGGGATCGCCGAGTTGATCGTCTCGACCAGCTCGAGCGTCGTCTCGATCGGAGCCTGCTCGCGGCGGCGCACGATCGCGCGTGCGATCGCGCCGGCGTGACGCTCCTCGCCGAAGTCGCGCAGCGCGTGCGCGATGCGACGCTCGTCCCACTCTGCCACCAGCTCGCGTGCGCTCAGCTCCTGGGAGGGGTCCATGCGCATGTCCAGCGGCGCCTCGTAGGAGTAGGAGAACCCGCGCTCGCGCGTGTCCACCTGCATCGAGGACATGCCGAGGTCGAAATACACCATGTCCGCGCGCACGTCCTCCTGCGCGAGCAACTCGAGCGCCTCGGCGTAACCGGAGCGGATGAAGCGCATCGAGCAGGCCGCCTCCGCCGCGAGCGCTGCGAAACGCTGCTCGGCGAGCGGGTCGCGGTCGATCGCCACGAGCGTCCCCGACGGTCCGAGTCGCTCGGCCAGGAGCCGCGCGTGGCCGCCGTCGCCGAACGTGCAATCGATCGCGAGCTGTCCGGGCTGTGGGTTGAGCAGGTCCAGAAGCTCGCTCGCGAGGACGGGCGTGTGCGAAGCCTCCTGCGCGCGCATGCCTCCGCTCGCTTGGCTCACAGGCGCGCCCGCGCGCCGCGCGCGGCCGGAGCGGGATCCGTCCCCGCCACGTCTGCGTCGCGCTAGCTCCGGACCGCAGCTCTCGCGCTCGCCCGGGCGCTCACGCTCGCCCATGTCCCTGGTTTCAAGCAGCGTCATCGACACGCGCGGTGACCTCCGCGACGCCGCTCAGCAGCGTCGGTCGATGCTCGTTCCACGCGCTCTTCGCCCACAGCTCCAGACGATCGCCCACGCCCACCACGACGACGTCCTTGGTGAGCTCTGCGTGCTCCCCCAGGAACCCGGGGATCATGATCCGCCCGGCCGCGTCGAGCTCCGCGTCGTGGGAGCTGCCGTAGAAGAAGCGCTCGAGCTCCGTCAGCCGCGGCGACAGGGGCGGCAGCTCCGCCAGCGCGCGCCTGGTGTAGCGCTCGTACTCCTCCGGTCGCCACACGCCGACGCACGGCTTCAGGTCGATTGGCATTGCAAGCACCACGCCCTCGGAGAGGGCTGCCCGGTAGCGCGCCGGCACCGTGAGTCGGTTCTTGGCGTCGAGCGTATGGTCGAAGGTGCCGCGAAAGGGGACCACTGGGAGGAGCTCCGAAGTTGTTTACCGAGCCGAGATGGAGGAGTGGGAGGAGCCCCTCCATCCCGGCTCGCTGCGGCGAAGATACCCCACTTCCTCCCACAATGCAACTCTATTTGCACATTCTCTCCCACTTTCCCCTCTCTACGCTCCTCAAACTCGCAAAAGCCCTGGTAATTGCGGACTTCTAGGCACAGAGAGCACGCACCGGTGAGCCGCGAGACGACGCAACAGCGCGTGCAGGAGCGAGCGCTGAAACGACAGTTGCAGCAGCGAGGCTCGCGGGTATGGTGCGCGGCGCCTCCGGGCTCGGCTGTACGATCGCTCCGCCGCGCCCCCGAGTTGCGGCCAATGCACCTGCCCCCTGTCCGACGGCGCACGCCGACGGGCCAGCGAAAGGAAGCGACCCTTGCCAGCAGCCTCCAGCTCCGTGCCCCGCCCTCGCGTCCTCAGTCGGACGCGCCTGGCCGGCCTCAGCGCAACGCTGGCGGTGGGCCTCGCAAGTGCTCTCGCCGGGTGCGGCTCGAGCAGCCCCGCCGGCACCTCCGCGGACCCCGCGAGCGTGGTGCCGTCGACGGCGGCGCTGTACGCGGGTGCAACGGTACGCCCCAGCGGGGCGCAGGCCACGGCGGCGCTCGCCGCGGGTAAGGCGCTCACGCACGAGGCCGACCCCTACCTGCGGCTGCTGGCGACGCTGCAGACACCCGGCGCTCCCCAGCTCAACTACACGAAGGAAGTCGCGCCCTGGCTGGGCCCCCACGCGGGTATCTTCCTGACCTCGCTGACCGGCTCATCGAGCACGCTGCTCTCGCTCGTGAAGCAGGGGCTGCTGGGAGGCACCGCCTCGAGCGCCTTCCCGTTCGGCTCGGGCGCAGCGCAGGGCGCGATCGTGCTCGACACGAGCAACCTGTCCAAGGCACGCAGCTTCGTGCAGGGCCTTGCGCAGCACGCGGGCGCGCACAGCACCAGCTACAGGGGCGTCGCCTACGAGAGCAACTCCGCGGGCGTGGCCTTCGGCGTCGTCAAGCGCTTTGCGGTGATCGGAAGCGAAGCAGGGATGCACGGCGTGATCGAAACGACAGGCGGCGCGGGCTCGCTCGAGCGCTCGAGCGGCTACACCAAGCTGCTGGCCGCCGCGCCGTCGAGCGCGCTCGCGCACGTGTATACGAGCCCCGCCTCGAGCGCCGCACAGAGCACCGGCGCGGAAGCGTCATCGGGCCTGCTGTCGCTGCTTGCCGGCTCGCGCGAGGCGAACATCTCGCTGATCCCCGCCGCGGGCTCCTCCGCGAGCGGTGCCGGCTCGGTCGCGGGCAATTCACTGACGATCGACGCGGACACGCTCGCCTCTGCATCGGCGGGCGGTGGGAGCGGTGGGCTGCTGGCCGCCGATCCCGAAGGCGCCAAGGCGCTCTCGGAACTGCCCGGCGGCTCCTGGCTCGCGATCGGCCTGGGGCACCTGGGCACGACGATCGATCAGGACGTGCAGGGCCTTCAGAGCCTCACCTCGCTGGCGAGCACCCTCGGAGGCGCCGGGCCGGAAAGCACGGCGGGACTCAGCCTGAACGGCCTGCTGCAGGGATTGCTTGCGCCGCTGGGCGTTCTCGGGGCGGACACGCCCGCGGCGAAGAAGGCGTTTGCGAGCTGGATGGGCTCGGGCGGGGTGTTTGCCAGCGGCGCGAGCCTGCTGGAACTGAAGGGGGCGGTGGTGATCTCCTCGAAGGACCCGGCGCTCTCACGCGCGGCCGTGCAGGAGCTTTCGGCCCAGCTGCGCAAGGCCGGCGGGTCGGTTTCGACCGCACGAATCGCCGGCACCGAAGCGGCCGCGGCGGCGCGACTGGAAGGGCTGCCGGTGGTGCTGGACATCGCCGCCGGACGCAACGCGTCGGGCCAGCCGAAGTTCGTGATCGGCATCGGCGAAGCCTCCGTGCAGGCAGCGCTTGACCCACCAAGCACAATGGCTCAGAGCGCGCCGAGCGAAGCGGCCGAGAGCGCCCTCGGCGAAGGCGCGCAGCCGAGCATGATCCTCGACCTGCCAACGCTGCTGAGCCTTCTGGAAGGCGTCGGGCTCACGGAATCGCCGTCGATCTCGAAGTTCATCCCGTACCTGCGCTCGGTCACGACGCTCGCCGGCGGTGGTCACAGCCTCGGCAACGAAGTGGAACGCTTCAAGCTGGTGCTGGGACTGCAGTAGCCGGCGCGCCGCTCGCCGGACCCTATCCCCCGGTGGAGGCGATTTTGAGCGTGCGGTAGTAGACGGGGCGACCGTCGGCAACGCGGTCGACGCCGTAGCTCGGCAGCGTCGTTTCACCGCTGGCTTCGATCGAGTAGCGCCCGATCACCGAGTTGCGGTTCTTGGTGGCGAAGACGTTGTCGATCACCGTCTGGCGGTCGTCGCCGCGGGAGCCGGCGGCGCGGATCGCATCGAGTACGAGCGTCATCGCCTCATAGCCGTAGAGCGAATAGGCCCCGCCTTCGATGCCGAACGTCCGGCGGTAACGGCTGAGGACCTTCTGCGCGGGGGACGGGTATAGCCGTGCGGGTAGCACGGGCGTGGTCAGGAAGGTTTTCGAGCCCGCCGCATCGATCTGCGAGGTGAACGCTTCGCCGGCCATAGAGCTCGAACCGAGCAAAAGCATGTTGGGCGCCGCCTTGTAGAGGTCGCGCCAGAGTTCTGCGGTGCCTTCGCCTCCTTCGCCGGCGAGGAAGACGGCTTGCGCGTGGTGTTCGACGATTTTTTCGACCTCGCCGGTGAAGACGGCGCCGGGGACCGTGGAGAGGCTGTCGTGCTCCACCACCGTGATGCCGGCGCGTTCGGCGTAGTCGACGACGATGTCGGCCAGCGGCACCTGAAACGGGTTCTGGTCGTCGAGCACGTACAGGCTGCGCACGCCGAGCGACTTCATCAGCTCGATCTGCGCTTGCGCCTGCTCGATATCGCCCGGTGCGAGCCGCACGAACGTGCGCTTGTCGCTGGGATAGAAGCGTTCGGGCTCGTCCTGTCCGGCGTTGAACGACGACGTGAGCCCGACGTAGGGGCTGGCGGGACTCACCTGAAGGATGCCGGCGGCGTTGATCAGTGGCAGCGAGACAGCGGTGGCGGCGGAGTCGAAGTCGCCCAGGTAGGCAATCGTGCTCGTGTCCTGCGCTGCCGTCTTGGCGTTGGTCTCAGTGATCCCCGGGTTCCATTCCTTGCCGGTGGGGCTCGCGTCGTCGAGCGAGACGTAGCCGATCCTGAACGGGCCGGCCCGTCCGTGCGCGTCGGAGAGCGCGAGCTTCTCGCCGTCGATGATCTGCTGGGAGACTTCGGCGGAGGGGCCCTGCAGGGGCTCGCTCGAGTAAATCGTCAGCTCGCCGCCGGTCGCTTCGGCCACGTCGGAGACCGAGACCCCGCCGCAGCCGACGACTCCCAGCAAGATGGCGGTAAGAGCGAGCAGGCCCAGCCAGCGCGCGAGCACCGGGCGCTTAGCTGCGACGACCCGGCAGGTAGCCGGAAGCGAGCTTCACCGTCGCGCCCACGAGGATGATCAGTGCTGCCAGCAGGAACGCGTCGATGCCTTTGGCGCCAATCGCCCAGAGGACGATCCAGACGACCAAGCCGAACGTGAGGGTGAGGATGAATCCCATTGCCGCGGAATCCTAGCGAGCCGGGAGGAGGCCCGCTGCCAGTTCGCCCACGACCGCGCCAACGGCCTCAGCGGGATCCTCCGACTCACCGGCGGCGCGCACCAGACGCGTGCCCACGATCACGCCGTCGGCGCCCGCCGCGGCGGCCTGTCCGGCCTGCTCGGGCGTGCTGATCCCGAAGCCGATCGCGACGGGCACCCGCGTGCTCGCCTTCGCCCGCGCGATCGTCGCGGCAAGGTCCGCTCCGACCGCGCGCCGCTCGCCCGTGGTCCCCACGACCGAGACGGTGTAGAGAAAGCCGCGGGCGCTGGCGCCGATCTCCTGGAGACGCTCGGGCGTGGTGGTGGGCGCCACCAGCGGGATCAGCGCCACGCCGTGCTCGTCGCACGCCTCCAGCACCTCCGGGGCCTCGCCAAACGGCAGGTCGGGCACGATCATCCCGCACGCGCCGCTGCGCGCCAATCGCTCCACGAACGCGTCGACGCCCGGCGCGAAGACCATGTTGGCGTAGCACATGAGCGCCACCGGGACGCTCGCGGAGAGAACGCGTGCGACCTCCAGCACGCCGGCCACGTTCGCTCCGGCGGCGAGCGCCCGCGTGCCGGCCGCGTGGATCACCGGTCCGTCCGCGAGCGGGTCCGAATAGGGCAGGCCCAGCTCGATCAGGTCCGCCCCGGCGCGCACGCACGCCTGCCCGATCTGCAGGGACTGCTCGAGCGTGGGGAACCCGCCCATCACGTAGGGCATCAACGCCGCGCGCTTGCTCGTGCGGGCGAACGCGTCGGCGATGCGCTCGACGCCCGTCGTCTCGAGGGCGCTCACGCCCCGCCCTCGGCGAGCACCTCGGCGAGATCCTTGTCGCCGCGACCGGACAGGCAGACGAGATCGAGCTCGCCGTCGCTCTGCGCGAGCGTCCACGCGATCGCGTGCGCGGTCTCCAAAGCGGGGATGATCCCCTCCAGGCGCGCGAGCTCTCGAAACGCGGCCAGCGCCTGTGTGTCGGTCACGGCAACGTAGCGAGCGCGGCCGCTGTCGCGCAGATGGGCGTGCTGGGGACCCGCCCCCGGGTAGTCGAGGCCAGCGGAGATCGAGTGCGCCTGAACGATCTGGCCCTCCTCGTCCTGCATGATCGCCGAGCGCGATCCGTGCAGGATGCCAGCCCGCCCGCCAACAGTCAGCGGCGCGCCGTGGCGGCTCGTGTCGACGCCGTCTCCGCCGGCCTCCACGCCCACCAACTGGACGTCCTCGTCCGGGATGAACGCGGCGAATATCCCGATCGCGTTGGAGCCGCCGCCGACGCACGCGATCACTCGCGCCGGCAGCCTGCCCTCTCGCTCGAGCATCTGCGCGCGAGCCTCGTCGCCGATCACCCGCTGCAGGTCTCGAACGAGCGCCGGATAGGGCGCCGGACCGACCACCGAGCCGATCACGTAGTGCGTGCTCTGCACGTTCGTGACCCAGTCGCGGATCGCCTCCGACGTCGCCTCCTTGAGCGTTCGCGCGCCGGCATCGACCGGCTGCACACGCGCGCCCAGCAGTTCCATGCGCTGCACGTTCGGTCGCTGGCGGCGCGTGTCCTCCACGCCCATGTACACCACACATTCGAGCCCAAGCAACGCGCACACCGTCGCGGTGGCCACGCCGTGCTGGCCGGCGCCCGTCTCGGCGATGATCCGTTGCTTGCCCATGCGCCGGGCCAACAGCGCCTGCCCGAGCGCGTTGTTGAGCTTGTGCGAGCCGGTGTGGTTGAGGTCCTCGCGCTTGAGGTACACAGGCCGACCGGCTCGCTCGGAGAGCCTGTCGGCTTTGTACAGCGGCGTAGGGCGCCCCGCGAAGTCGCGCAGCAGACCGTTCAGCTCGGCGCGGTAGCCGGGGTCATCGCGCGCCTCCAGCCATGCCCGCTCGAGCTCTGCCAGCGCGGGCATCAGCGTCTCCGGGACGTACTGGCCCCCGTAGTCGCCGAAGCGGTGCTCCAGCGTCGAGACGCTCACGCCGGCTGGCCGATCTGTGCCGGCTCAGCGCTCGACTGCTCCACCGCCGCGAAGAACGCGCGCAGCCGCTCCGGGTCCTTGTGTCCGGGCGCCGCCTCCGTGCCACTGGCACTGTCAACGGCATACGGCCCGACCACGCGCACAGCCTCCTCGACGTTCGCGGCGGTCAGCCCGCCGCTGAGGATCAGGGGCACCTTCGATCGCCGGGCAGAGAGCAGGCCCCAATCGAAGGTCTCGCCGGTGCCGCCGCGCATGCCCTGGCGAGCTTTTGCCTTCGCGCGCGCGTCCAGCAGGTGAAAGTCGACGTGAAAGCGCTCGAGGTCGCGCACATCCCCCGAACCGGCGACCTGCGCCGCCTTGATCACGCGCAGGCCGGTCCTGCGACGCACCTCCGCGCAGAAAGCGGGGCCCTCGTCACCGTGCAGTTGCACCATGCTCAACGCGAGCTCCTCGCTCTCGCCGACGATCTGCTCGAGTGAAGCGTTCACGAACACCCCGCACAGCTCGACCCGTCGGCGCAGCGCGGCCGTGATCACCTGTGCTTCGGCGGGCGAACAACGACGGGGACTGCCCTCGTAGAAGATCATCCCCAGCGCCCATGCGCCCAGCTCGACGGCCAGCTCGGCGTCGGGGAGGTTCGTGATGCCGCAGATCTTCACACGGGGCGCGTCGGACATGGCCCCAACGGTAGCGCTAGCTCGACAGGCGCCAAGCGGTCGCGGCACGCCGAGCGCTCCGCACGCCGGCGCCGCGGCGATCAGCCTTCGGGCGTGTCCGGGTTGGGCACCGAGTTGGGACGCGAGCCGAGGGTCGCCTTCATCGTCAGTTTCTTGTAGTGGCCTTCGCCCGTCGCGCGCCACAGTTCGATCGTGATCGCGTCCCCAGGCTTCTTTTCCTCGATGTAACCAGCGAGGGCTTCAGAGCTTGCCACGTCTTTGCCGTCGATCTTGACGATCACATCGCCACCGACCGAGACGGTTCCGTCTTCGGTCGTGGTGCTGACCGTGCCGCCGTGGATGCCGGCCTTGGCGGCGGCCGTGCCGGGCTCGACGCTCTCCACGAGCGCCCCCGATTTCGTCGGCAGGTTCAGCGCCGAGAGCGACCCATCGATCGTCAACGAGGTCAGCCCGAGGTAGGCGCCGCGCACGGTGCCGCCCTTCTCGAGTTCGGGGAGCTCCTGCTTGGCCGTGTTGATCGGGATCGAGAAGCCGATGCCGACGCTGCCGTCGCCGCTTCCGCCCGTCTCGATCTGGGAGTTGATGCCGATCACTTCGCCGGCCGTGTTGAGCAGCGGCCCCCCGGAGTTGCCCGGGTTGATGGGGGCATCGGTCTGCAGCACGTTGTCGATCGTGAAGCCGTTGGGCGCTGTGATCTGGCGCTGTAGCGCTGAGATCACGCCCGTGGTCAGCGTCCGTTCGAGGTCGAAGGGGTTGCCGATCGCATACACGGGGTCGCCGACCTGCACGGCGCTCGAGTCTCCGAGCGTGAGCGGGTGAAGCGTCAGGCCGTCGGTCGGGATCCGCAGCACGGCGAGATCGTTGGAGGGGTCGGTACCGACGACTTTCGCTTCGACGGACTTGCCTTTTTCGAAGCTGACGGTGACCTTGACCGCATTCTCCACCACGTGGTAGTTGGTCAGAATCGTGCCGTTGCCGCTGACCACGATGCCCGAGCCCGTGTCCTCGTTCTGGCTTTGGCTTTCCTGTCCGAAGAGGAAGGGCGATTCGGTTTTCGAGTCCACCGTCGAGGTCACGAACGCCACGCCGGGCGCGTCGCGAACGTAGGCTTCGTGCGGAGTCAGACCTCCGGTCGTGTGCTGCGACGCATTCGTCGGGGTCGCAGGCAGTGCCTGAGACTGGACGGTGGTGACGGTCGTCTTGCTTTCACCGAGGCCACCGGAGGCAGCGACCACCGCGACGACCACGCCGCCGCCGAGCAGCGCGGAGATGAACGACAGGAGAAGAGAGCGTTTCATTGGGGAAGAGGATGAGTGGCGGCGATGAACGCCATCTAAAGCGCTACATGCGCTTTTCTAAATGTTCTCACGACTTTGCTGATCGCAGCTCGCGCAGAGCCGCCTCAGGATCGCCGGAGCGCATCAGCGCCTCGCCCACGAGCACCGCCTGCACACCGCGCTCCCGCAAGCTCGAGAGCTGCGCGGCGTCGACGATCCCCGACTCGGACACCACAACCACCCCGGGCGGGACCTCGTCCATCAGGCGTTCGGTGCGCTGCACATCGACGCTGAAGTCACGCAGGTCACGGTTGTTGATGCCCGCGATCTCCGCACCCACCGCCAGCGCTCGCTGCAACTCGTCGCGGTCGTGGACCTCGACGAGCACGTCCAGTCCGATCGAGCGCGCCTCCCCGTGCAGCGATGCGAGCTGCTCCTGGTCGAGCGCGGCGACGATCAGCAGCACCGCATCGGCGCCCGCCGCGATCGCCTCATACAGCTGGTAGGGATCCACGACGAAGTCCTTGCGCAGCAGCGGCAGCGCGCACGTGGCGCGCGCGAGTCGCAGATCCTCGAGCGCGCCTTCGAAGTTGGGACCCTCCGTGAGGACCGACACCGCGACGGCGCCGCCGCGCTCGTAGGCGCTCACGATCTCCACCAGGTCAGGCTCCTCGCGCAGCGTCCCTGCCGAAGGCGAGCGGCGCTTGAACTCGGCGATCACCCCGATGCCTGGCGCACGCAATGCGTCGCGCAAGCGCCCGGAACCGGCCTCGTCTCGCGAGCGCTCGGCGGCGATCTGCCCGAGGGGCAGCACGCGCTTGCGCCGCGCGACCTCCTCACGCGTTTCAGCAAGGATCCGCTCGAGCACGGTCGTCTCGCGCGCGCTCATCCGTGCGCCCGCGCGGGAGCATGTGCCTGACTCCAAGCCACGTAGCGCTCGAGCGCCGCGGCCGCGCTTCCGTCGGCGATTGCCTCGCGTGCCGCGCGCACGCCGTCGGCGATCGTCGTGGCCCTCCCGGCGACGTAGATCGCTGCCCCGGCGTTGATCACAGCCAGCTCTGTTCCCGCCGCAGCGCCCTCGCCCGTGCCCTCACCTTCGAGGATCGCGCGGGTGATGCTGGCGTTCTCCTGAGGGGTCCCCCCTGCGGCGCCACGCATGCGCGCGATGTCGACGTCGATGTCGAGCTCGCGCGGGTCGAGCTCGTAGCGTGTGATCTGCTCGCCGTCGACCTCCACGACTTTGGTGATGGCGCTCGCGGAGACCTCGTCCAGACCGTCCTCTCCGGCGACGACCAGGGCGCGCGCGACGCCCAGCGTCGCCAGCGCGCCCGCCATGCGCTCGAGGAAGCTCGCGTCGGAGACCCCGATCAGCTGGCGGGGAGCGCCGGCCGGGTTGGTCAGCGGCCCGAGCAGGTTGAACACGGTCCTGACAGCCAGCTCGTGGCGCACGGGCACGACGAAGCGCGTCGCCTGGTGGTGGGCGGGCGCGAACATGAAGCCGAAGCCGGCCTCTGCGATACACGCGGCCACGGCCTGCGGGCCGAGGTCGATGCGAGCGCCCAGCGCCTCCAGCAGATCCGCCGAGCCCGATTTGCTCGTGGCCGAGCGATTGCCGTGCTTGGCGACCGCGCATCCAGCGCCCGCTGCGATCAGTGCCGCGGTGGTGGACACGTTGAACGTGCTGCGCCCTCCACCGGTACCCGCGGTATCCAGCAGGTCCTCGCGGTCGCTGAGCACGTGTGCGGACAGAGCGCGCATCGTGCGCGCGAGGCCCGCGAGCTCTTCGACGGTCTCACCCTTCGTTCGCAGCGCGATCAGGAAGGCCGCGATCTGGGTCTCGGAGACGTCGCCGTGCATGATCTCGGCGAGCACATCCGCGGCCTCCTCCACGCTCAGATCCCGCCGCGACGCGAGCGCGTCGATCGCGCGTGTCAGGGTCGGGTTGGGCATCAGCTGCGCAGGAAGTTGGACAGCAGCTCGCGACCCTGCTCGGTGAGCACCGACTCGGGGTGGAACTGAACGCCCTCGGCGGGCAGCTCGCGGTGGCGCACGCCCATCACCACGCCATCCCCGCGCGCGGTCTGCTCCAGGCAGTCGGGCAGGTCGGCGTCGACGACGAGCGAGTGGTAGCGCCCGACCTTCAGCGGCGAAGAGAGTCCCTCGAAGATCGTGCGCCCGTCGTGCTCGATGCTGGTCGCCTTGCCGTGGACGGGCGCGTGCAGCTTCCAGCGCCCGCCGAACGCCTGCGCAAGCGCCTGATGGCCGAGGCAGACACCGAGCGTGGGCACGCCTGCCTCGGGCATGCGGCGCACCAGCTCGAGGGTGATCCCGGCCTGATCTGGCGTGCACGGACCCGGCGAGACGACACAGCGGTCATAGGCGCGGTCGATCAGCTCATCCACCGTGGCGCGGTCGTTGCGCACCGTCTCGACGGTCGCGCCGAGCTCACCCAGGTACTGGACGAGGTTGTAGGTGAAGGAGTCGTAGTTGTCGAGGACGAGTACCTTCATCTGCAGCTCAGGAGCGTAGCCCACGCGGCGCCAAGGGCTCCTGCTCTCCAGACCGGAGGACCTCGACGAGCACTCGCACGATTCCTGGGTCGAGCTGACTGCCGGCCACCGACTCGATCTCGGCGATGGCGACGTCGAACGGGAGCGTCCGGCGGTAGGCGCGATCGGTGCGCATGGCGTTCCAGGTGTCGCAGCAGGCAACGATGCGCGCCTCCAGCGGGATGTCCTCGCCGGCAAGCTCATCCGGATAGCCCCGTCCGTCCCAGCGCTCGTGGTGGGAGCGCACGATCAGCCCGACGTCGCGCATGAAACCACCCACGGTGTCCAGCAGTCTCTGGCCCTCGACCGTATGCGTCTTGATGATCGTCCACTCCTCATCGTCGAGCGTCCCCGGCTTGTTGATGATCTCCTTCGAGATCGCGATCTTGCCGACATCGTGCAGCAGTGCGCCGAACTCGAGGTTGCGCCGTTGCCGAGCGTCAAGCCCCAGTCGCAGGCCCAGCTCGAGGCTCAACGCCACCACGCCGCGGCTGTGCGCGCCCGTATAGCCGTCGTCGGCCTCCACGACGTCTCCGAGCACCAGCGCGGTGCCCCGATAGGCGTTGTTGAGCTCGATCAGGCTCTCGAGGCGGTCGCGGCGGTCGCGCGCGAAGATCGCGAGCAACCCCAGCAGCGGGAACAGCGCCAGCGGCGCCGCCGGAGCCCGACCGACCTCCTCCGCGACGACCAACGCTATCCCCGAGAGGGCCGCGTCGATCCCATAGACCCAAAGATCGTTCAGTTGCGAGCTCAGTGGCGCGTTGTGAGCGATCCAGAGGCGGACGGTGGACACCGCGAAGTCGATCACGAACTGGGCCGCCAAGGCGAGCACGAGCAGGCCGGCGCCGGCGTCGCGCGGTTCGGTGTGGGCGATCACAAAGACGGCGACGGGGCCGATTGCGAACCACGAGTTGCCGACCACCTGCACGAGCCGCGTCGGTCGTACCTTCCCTCTCCACACATCCGGCAGCCGCGCGAGCGCGAGCGCGAGCACAACCGCCGGCGCCACCAGGGCGAGCGGCAGCGCGAACAGCAGGGGCACGAACGCGAGCTGCGTGGCGACGGTGAAGCCGAACGGCGTGTCGAACCGCACCAGCGTGGCGACGACCATCAGCAGTAGACAGATGACAGCCGGGACCCACGCAAAGCCGTGCGGTGGCGCGTGCGCCCACACGGCCACCGCGGCGGCGAGGAAGCCGAGCCCAACGAGCCAGTCGGCGAGCTGCTCGACCGGCATCATCTGCGTCTCCGGGCGTCGCAGCGTGTCGGCAAGCCGCTCTTGCTGGGCGAAGTCAGGGGTGAATGACATCTGCACCGGTATCGGCGGGCGGGCGGCGAAGCTGCCCATGCGCCAGCTCCGGCTCAAACCGATGTCCAGTTTTCGGCGAACCGCTGATGCAGAGTCGCCCGGGGACCGAAGGCACGGATGTAAACCCAACTGAAAAGGGCAAACTCGGCGTGAGCCGGGGACGCAAAGCTAGAGGTCTCGCAACGGTGAGATGGCTCAGCTGCCAGTGAACACCTACGAGGTGAGTCACATCATGAGATTCCTTTTCAGGTCGAGGGCGATTCGCGTGATCGCGGTTCTCGGGGCGCTGGCTGCGCTGCCGGTAGCGAGCGCCTCGGCAGACACGACTTCGATCTATGCGACGGCCCAGGGCACCAGCGTGCTCGGCACTCCGGTGCCGGTTCTTGGCACGCGAGGCTGGACGGTCACGGTCCCGGTGGGCAGCCACGTGCTGCCGCAGTTCGTCTGGGGACTATTGGATTTCACGGTCACGAGCAGGGTCACCGTGGGAAGCACGGAAGTCTGCTTCCTGTACATCGATCCGCGCATGGTCTAGGTCCGTGCGCGACTATTGCCAGTCCGGCTGCGCGCATGCCAATTCGACAGCGCGCATCACCGCGCGCGTCTTGGCAACCGACTCCTCGTACTCGTACTCGGGCTTGGCGTCAGCCACGGTGCCGCCTCCGGCCTGCACGTGCGCAACACCGTCCTTGACTACGACCGTGCGGATGTGGATCGCGGTGTCGAGGTCGCCCGCGTAGCTGAGGTAGCCGATCGCGCCGCCGTATCCACCGCGCTTGATGGGCTCGAGCTCGTCGATGATCTGCATCGCGCGGACCTTCGGCGCACCGGAGAGCGTCCCCGCGGGCAGGACCGAGCGCAGCGCGTCCATCGCGCCGACCTCCTCGCGCAGCATCCCGGACACCGAGGAGACGATGTGCATCACGTGGCTGTAGGACTCGATCTCCATCAGCTCATCGACGGTGACGCTCCCGTACTCGCAGACCCGACCAAGGTCGTTGCGCCCGAGGTCGACCAGCATCACGTGCTCGGAGCGCTCCTTCTCATCGGCCAGCAGCTCACTTTCGATGCGCCGGTCCTCCTCCGGGGTCGCGCCACGCGGACGCGTCCCTGCGATCGGCTTGGTGCTCACGTGCCGGCCCGAGACCGTGAGCAGCGGCTCGGGGCTGGCACCCGCCACCTGGAAGTCGCCGAAGTCCAGGAAGTACATGTAGGGGCTCGGGTTCACGGCGCGCAGCCCGCGATAGATCGAGAACGCCTCCACCGGCACCGCGGCGGACCAGCGCTGGGAGGGCACGACCTGGAAGGCGTCGCCCGCGTAGATGTACTCGACGATCCGCGCCACCATCGCTTCGAAGTGCTCGCGCGGCATGTTCGACTCGAACTTCGGCATCTCGCGCGCTGGGGACTGCGCGAGGGCGGCGGACTCGCCGCGCGGCACCGGCCCGGCCAGCGCACAGCGGACCTCGCCGATCGTGCGCGCGGCCTGCTCGTAGGCGCGCTCGACGTCCGACTCTGCCTGCAGGTCGGCGTTGGCGAGGACTGTGACCGTGTGCTTGAGGTGGTCGAAGATCACGAGCGCGTCGGAGAGCATCAGCGCCATGTCCGGCAGCCCCAGCGGGTCGGCACCGTCACCGGCCGGCTCGCCGAGGGGCTCGACAGCGCGCACGAGGTCATAGCCGAAGTAGCCGACGGCGCCGCCGGTGAACGGGGGCACGCCGGCGTTCTCGGAGTCCTCGATCGGAGCCTGGCGCACACGCGCGACATGCTCTGCCGCGAGCGCGTAAGGGTCGCCGCCCTCCCCGAGCGACCAGCGCAGCACCGAGCGCGGGCGAAAGCCGATGAACGACCAGCGACCCACACGCTGGCCCTGGTCGGCTGACTCCAACAGGAACGCCGGCTCCCCGGGCGCGAGCGCGCGAAGCTTCAGGAACGCCGAGACGGGAGTCTCGCAGTCCTCGATGAAGCTGTAGCGCAGCGGGATCAGGTTGTACGTCTGCGCCAGCGAGCGCGCCTCTTCGAGGCTGGGCGCGATGCCCAGGCCGTCCAGCTCCGGTGCGCTAGGAGCGACGGCCATCGAGCACCCGCTCGGCGTCCGTGAGCGAGCGTCCCCGGCTTCGCAGGAGCACGACCAGGTGGTAGAGGACGTCGGCCGCCTCTTCATCGACGCGCTCGTCGGACTCCTCGCGCGCGGCGCGCGCGACCTCCTCGGCCTCCTCCATCACCTTCTCGCCGATCCGCGCGGGATCGGCGAGCAGCTCGACCGTGTAGGAGGCCTCGGGTCGCTCGCGCGCTCGCTCGGCGACAGTGCGCTCGAGCGCCGGCAGCGTCTGGAAGGGCGCGCCCTCGACCAGCTCGCCGCGGTGAAAGCACGTGCGCTCACCGGTGTGGCAAGCTGGGCCGGCCGGCTCGACGAACGCGAGCAGCGCGTCGCCGTCGCAGTCCAGACGCAGCGCGCGTACCGCCTGGGTGTTGCCGCTGGTTGCGCCCTTGTGCCACTGCTCGCCCCGCGAGCGGCTCCACAGGTGAAGCTCGCCCGACTCGCGCGTGCGGCGCAGTGCGAGCTCGTTCATGTAGGCGAGCGTCAGCACCTCGCCGGTGTTCCAGTCCTGCACGATGCACGCCACCAGCCCGTCGGCGTCGTAGCGCAGGAGCTCATCGATCGGCTGTGCGGAGGGGGTACTCACGGCCCCGATTGTAGGTCCCGCCGCCGGGCCGGCGGTTTCAGACACACTCCACACCATGCAGACGGTGCTCGACCGCAAGCTGCTCGTGATCACGGGCAAGGGTGGCGTCGGCAAGACGACGATCGCCGCCGCGCTGGGTCTGCTCGCCGCCCAGAGCGGTAAACGCACGATCGTGGTGGAGGTCGGCCAGGAGAGCCGCCTGCCGCAGATGTTCGGCAACGACACGCCTCAGCCTGGAGTCGAGACCGCGTTGGGCCAGCGCCTGTCGAGCATCTCCATCGACCCCGACCGTGCGCTGCTGGAGTGGCTGCAGGCACTCGGCGGGCGGGTCTCGGGCCGCGTGCTCGCCTCCAGCGGTACGTTCCAGTACTTCGCTGCTGCGGCCCCCGGCGCGAAGGAGCTCGTGACGATGGTCAAGGTCTGGCAGCTCACGCGCGGCGGCGGCCGCGGAACGCGCTCGGGCAACTACGACCTGGTGGTGCTGGACGCGCCCGCCACCGGGCATGCGCTCGGCCTGCTCGCCTCGCCTCAGACATTCGGCGCGATTGCCCGCGTGGGACCGATCGTCGGCTACACCCGCCGGCTACAGGAGATGCTCGAGACGCCCTCGCACTCGGCCTACCTGGCGGTGGCGCTGGCGACAGAGATGGCGGTCACCGAGGCGCTCGAGCTGCAGGCGGGCCTGCAGCGCCAGCTCGGGCGTGACCTGTCGGCTGTGATCGTCAACGCGCTGCTGCCGCGACGCTTCACCACGGAGGATCTGCGGCAGATCGAGTCGCTTGGCGAGGAGGGGTCCACAGCAGCTGAGCGCGCAGCGGTGCAATCCGCGGTGCACGCGGCGCGCTCCGTGCACGACCGCGCACGCTTTCAGCAGAACCAGCTGGCGCGCCTGCGCCGACGCAGCTTCGACGTTGTGGGGGTGCCTTTCGCGTGGGGCTCACAGCTGGACCTGGAGGCGCTGGCGGCGATCGCCAGGCTCCTCGAGCGCAAGCTCTGAGACCCGCTCATGTGATGCCAAGACGGTCGAGCAGAGACTCGTCCGCGCGCCAGTCGCGCCGCACCCTGACCATCAGCTCGAGGTGCACCTGGCAGCCCAGCGCTCGCTCGAGCTCGCGCCGGCCTGCCACGCCGATCGCCTTGATCATGCGCCCGTGCGCGCCGATCAGGATCCCCTTCTGGGAGTCGCTCTCGACCCAGATCAGCGCCCGCACGCTCACCAGGTCCTCGCGCCGCTGTTCGATCTCCTCCACGACCACCTCGACGGCGTGTGGCAGCTCCTGGAAGGTGCGCCTGATCACGGCCTCTCGGATCAGCTCCGCCAGCAGCAGCTCGGGCGCCTGATCGCTGCTCGCATCCGGCGAGTAGAGAAAGGGACCCTCGGGCATCAGCGCGCCGAGGTGGGCAACGAGTGCCGCGACGCCCTCACCGGTGCGGGCGGAGATCGGGAACACCTCGGCGCGCGGAGCGAGCTCCGCGGCCTGCTCGAGAGTCGCCATCAGCTCAGCCCGGGCGAGCCGGTCGACCTTGTTGACGGCCACCGTCAGTGGCTGCTTGGCGTCCGCGAGCGTGGCGAGAATGAAACGGTCGCCGGGGCCGACGCCCTGCTGGCCGTTGAGGATCACGAGGATCGCGTCCGAGCCGTCCAGCTCCTGCTGCACGCGACGAGCCATGCGCGCCGTCAGCGCGTCGCGTGGGCGCTGCACCCCGGGCAGGTCGACCAGCACGATCTGACTCTCGCCGCTGCTGTGTACGCCTCTGATCGCGCGCCTAGTCGTCTGTGGCCGATCGGAGACGATCGCCACCTTCTCCCCTACGACGGCGTTCACGAACGTCGACTTGCCGACGTTCGGCCTGCCCGCCAGCGCCACGAAGCCGCCGCGCGTCACCGGCGTGCCTGCGCGAGCAGCTCGTCCTGGAGCGCCAGCATCTCGCCGTTGTCGGTCTCGTGGTCCAGGCCCAGCAGGTGCAGCATCCCGTGGACGATCGCCTCGCTCACGTCGGCTGTGTGCGCGGGGCAGATCACGATGTCTCCGAGCTCGCGGGGCAACTGCCCCTCGGTCGGTACAGCGGCGTCACGTGTCCGCGGAGATCCGCCCACGTCCTCGACGCCGTCGATCGGGAAGGAGAGGACGTCGGTGGGGACGGGTTTGTCGCGGTGCTCCGCGTTGAGCTGCGCGATCCGCTCGGCGTCCACGAACTCGATCGCGACGTGCGCCTGCTCGATCCCCATCCGCGCCGCCGACAGGGAGCACAGCCTGCGGATCTCGCGCTTCGTCGGCGCCCCCGGGGCGAGGCCCGCGCCGAACACCTCCACGTCGAGCATCGAGGCTCAGGCGCTGCGGACCGCGGAGCGCGGGCCGATGTCCGCCCGCGCGGGAGGTTCGCGCTGGGAGTGAACGTCGTACGCCTCGACGATCCGCTGCACGAGCTTGTGCCGCACGACATCTTCACCTCCAAAGCGGATGAACTCGATCTCCTCGACCGCATCCAGGATGTCGCCGACGACGATCAGCCCCGACTGCTGCTCGCGCGGCAAGTCCACCTGCGTGATGTCGCCGGTGACCACCATTTTCGAGCCGAAGCCAAGACGCGTGAGGAACATCTTCATCTGCTCGGGGGTCGTGTTCTGCGCCTCGTCGAGGATCACGAACGAGTCGTTGAGGGTGCGCCCGCGCATGAACGCCAGAGGCGCGATCTCGATCACGCCGCGCTCGATGTGCTGCGAGACCTTCTCGGGGTCGAGCATGTCGTGCAGCGCGTCGAACAACGGACGCAGGTAGGGATCGACCTTCGCCATCAGATCGCCCGGGAGGAACCCCAGCCGCTCGCCCGCCTCGACCGCCGGGCGCGTGAGGATGATGCGGTTGACCTCGTGGCGCGACAGCGCCGCCGCGGCCATGGCCACCGCCAGGAAGGTCTTTCCCGTGCCCGCCGGGCCGACGCCGAAGGTGATCGTGCTCTGGCGCACGGAGTCCACGTAGCGCTTCTGGTTGACCGTCTTCGGCGCGACCCGCAAGCCGCGATGGCGCCAGACGACGTCCTCGAGCACCCGCGCCGGGGATTCGTGGGCATCGAGGGCGCCGGTCACCGCGGTGATCGTCCCCGGGCCGATCTGGTGGCCGCCGGCGATCAGCTCGGCCAGCTCGCGCACGACGCGCTCGCCGGCGTGCGTCTCGGTCTCATCGCCGTCGAAGGTGAGCAGATTGCCGCGGAGGTAGACCTTGCAGTCGAGGTGCGCCTCCAGCGCCCTCAGCACCATGTCCTGGCTGCCCGCGAGCTCGGCGGCGACCACGTTTGAGAGCTCGATCTGCGTCCTCATCCTTGAAGCGCCACTCGCACCAGCTCAGATACACGCTTGCCATCGGCGCGACCGTCCACGGCCGCCATCGCCTGGCGCATCGCCGTGCCCATGTCCTTGGCGGAGCTCGCACCGCTGTCTCGCACCGCCTGCTCCACGATCGCCGCGAGCTCGTCATCGGAAAGCTCGGCCGGCAGGTAGGAGCCAATCAGCTCGGCTTCGGACTGCTCGCCGCGCAGGAGATCCTCGCGTCCGGCGTCACCGTAGGCCTTGGCGGCCTCCAGCCGACGCTTTCGCTCGCGACGCAACACCGCGAGCTCGTCGTCGCCGCCCTCCTTGGCTGCCTTCTGCAGCTCGGAGAGGACGAGTCGCAGCGCACCGACCCGCTCCTTTTCGCCCGCACGCATCGCCCCCTGCAGGTCGACCTTGATCTGCTCGAGTATCGCCATCTGACAATCAGGATACGCCGCTACTGCGAGAGCATCGTGAGATGGCGCGCGATCTTCACTCGCGTTCCAGCGGCGTCGGGCTGCCCAGCCGTCCCGGAGAGGACGAGTCACGACCGAACACGAGCGCCACGTTCCAGTCGACGAGCAGGCGCAGCTTGCGCCCGATGCCGGGCATCAACAGCAGGTGGTAGCTGCGGGCGATCAGCCAAGCGGGCAGCCCCCGCCAACGGATGCCCAAAGTGATCGCGACCGCCTGGTTGTGCCCGAGCTCCGCGACCACCCCCTTCGTGCGATAGCGAAAGGGCTTGGCGGTCGTACCCGCAAGAACGGCCGCGACGTTGCGCGCCACGAGCCTGCCTTGGCGGATCGCGTGCTGGGCGGTGGGCGGGCAGGGCTGGCCTGGCCGCGAGGCGTCGGGTACGGCCGCGCAGTCGCCGATCGCCCACACATCGGTGCCCGCGCGCAGGGCCATGCCTGCGCCCTCCTGCTGCTCGCCCGACGCCGGCGCGCGGTGCTCGACGCGCATCGTGCGGTCGACCACCAGGCGTCCCTCGCGATCGAGCGGAAGCCCCAGGCGCGCGACCACCGGGCTGGGCTTCACGCCCGCGGTCCAAACGACGGTCCTCGCCGCGACCGTCTCGCCGCTTGAGATCTTCGCCGCGCTGTCGCTGACCTCGAGCAACGTGGTGTTCGTGCGGACCTCGATCCCGCGCCCGCGCAGCTCGCGTTCGGCGAACTCGGAGAGGCTCCTGGGCACCTCCTGCATGATCCGGTCCTTCGCCTCCACGAGCATCCAGCGCATCCCCTGCAACCGACAGCGGGGGTACATCTGAATCGCCTGCGCTGCGAAGTCCTGGAGGTCGGCGAGCCCCTCGACGCCGGCGTATCCGGCTCCGACGAACACAAAGCCGAGATATTGGGCCCGCATCTCGGGGTCCTCGATCGACTCGGCGATGTCCAGGCAACTCAGCACCTGGTTACGAAGCGCGGTGGCGTCTGAGAGCGACTTCAGCCCGATCGCGTGCTCGGCAAGCCCGGGGATCGGCAGCGTGCGCGACACCGAGCCGAGCGCGACGACGAGCTGGTCGTAGTGCAGCTCGAGGTGCTCGCCGTCGATCCGCTGGACTCCCACGGTCGCCTGCGTTGGATCGGCGTCGGTGACGCGTCCGATCACGAGCTCGGTGCAGCGCAGCTGTGAGCGCAGCGAGACGACGACGTGGCGGGGGTCGAGCGTGCCTCCCGCGGCCCCCGGTAGCAACGGCGTGTAGAGCATGAAGTTGGCGTCGTTGACGAGCGTCACACGCGCGCTCTGCTCCGGCAGCACGCGCTCCAGAACACGGGCGGCGTAGAAGCCTCCGAACCCGCCGCCGGCGATCACGACTTGCCAAGCCACAGCTACAGAATAAGGTGCAGGCGGTGGACGCCTCCCTCTACGCTCGCGCGCTGGCCCCGTTCCTGGCCGAGACCGAGCGCATGCGCCCCGCCGACGCGGAAGTGATCGACGCCCACACCCACCTCGGCCTCGACGAGGACGGGCGCTCGCTGACGCCCGAGCAGCTGCTCTCACAACTCGACGCTGCGGGCGCGCGACGCGCGTGCGTGTTCCCGCTGCACGACCCCGAGCGCAGACCCTCCTATAGCCTCCCCAACGACCGGGTGCTGGCGTGGGCCGCCGACAGCGACGACAGGCTCGTGCCCTTCTGCCGCCTGGACCCCGCGGAAGCACCCCTGGCGGAGGCGGAACGCTGCCTGGCGATCGGTGCGCGCGGCATCAAGCTGCATCCGCGCGCGCAGGACTTCAACTTCGACGGTCCGGCGATGAACGAGGTGTTCGCGCTCGCGGAAAGCGAGCGCGTGCCGATCCTGATCCACGCCGGCCGCGGGCTGCCGCCGCTGGCGGACGGCCTCGCGGATCTGGCCCTGCGCCACCCCGGCGCCGTGTTGATCCTCGCGCATGGTGCGATCTGCGACCAGGGGATCCTGACCTCACGACTGGCCGAGCATCCCGGCGTGCTCTACGACATCTCGTGCTTCTTCCCGCTGGACGTGATCGAGCTGTTCGCACGTGCGCCGGCGGAGCGAATCGTGTTCGCGTCGGACCCGCCCTACGGCATGCCCTCGACCACGCTCTACATGGCACTGCGCGTGGCCGCACAGGCAGGTCTCGATGAGGAGACGACGCGCATGGTGCTGGGAGGCACGATGGCCTCGCTGCTGGACGGCCATGGGCTCCCGGCGGTCACGCCGCCGCGGCGGGGCCCATCGATCCGGCTTTCAGGGCGTCTGGCGCGCGTCTACAACTATGCGAGCCTCGTCGGGCCTGCGCTGTTCATGGGTGTCGCAGACCAGGCGCGGGCGATGCTGGATATGGCCATCTCCGCCTGCCGCGATCCGGAGCCGGGCTCCGTCGGCGAGGCGCTCGAGACGATCGGGGCGGCGCTCGACGCCACTGCCGGCATGCTCTCCGACGAGGATGGCGTACGCCCCGCGATCGACCTGGTGTACCGCTCGATCGTGCTTGCGGCGACCGAGCTTCCCGACTGAGCGACCGGCCGGCGCCGGCGATCAGTCCGGCGAAGTCGAGCCGGCCGCGGTGAGCCAGACGGCGGCCCACTCGCCGCCGCTGCGACGAAGGCGCTCGTGCATGCCCAGGCGCTGCACGAAGGCCGCCGCGACCTCGTCGGCCTCCTCGCAGAGCAGCCCGCTGATGATCATGTGAGCGGGCGCCGACGGAATCGTGGCAGCGAGCTCGAGCAGCAGCGGGCGCAGCAGGTTGGCGAGCACGACCAGCGGACGATCGGGTGCTGTGGGGCCCTCGATCCACGGCAGCGGCTGAGAGCGCAGCTCGAAGCGGCGAACCTCGATCTGCACCCCGTTGACGAGCGCGTTCTCGCTCGCGGCGTGCACGCTCTCACGCTCGTGGTCGAGTCCGAGCACCGGCTCATAGCCGAGTGCCGCGGCAGCGATCGCGAGCACCCCCGAGCCCGTGCCCACATCGAGCAACGGCCCCGCGGCGGCCTCGCTGCACGTGAGCTCGAGCAGCAGCTCCAGGCAGAGTCTGGTGGTGGCGTGCGCGCCGGTGCCGAACGCCTGCCCGGGGTCGATGACGATCTCCCGCACGGGAGCGTCGCGAGGCTCGCTCGGCACCTCCCAGGGCGGGCGCACATGAAGTGCGGGCAGCGTCTGCAGGCAGCCCACGGGCGGTGAGACGAGGATCGGGCGGTGGAACTGCTTCCAGCGCTCGTGCCAGTCCTCGGCGACCTCCGTGGTGGAGATCTCCACCAGCGCCTCGCCCGCCACCGCGCGCAGATCGGGGAGGCTCGGCAGCTCACCGGGGGCTCCGTAGACGGCGTACTCGATCGTGTCCGGTGCGATCTCGAGCTCCTCCACCCCTCCCGGCGCCAACTCCAACAGCTCCGCCAGCACGATCTCGGCCTGCCCGGCGGCGACGCGGACGGCGAGCCTGATCACGCCGCCTGGCTGCCCAGCGCCCGCCTCAGCTTGGCGAACATGGACTCCTGTGAGCGGAGGTTCTCCTCGTTCATGGTGTCGTTCAGGCGCTCCATCAACTCGCGCTGCTCTTGACTCAAGCGTCGTGGCACGACCACGTTGACGACCACGCGCAGGCTTCCGCGGCGGCTGCGCCTGAGCGCGGGCATGCCCTGTTCGCGCAGGGTCAGCACCTCTCCAGGCTGCGTGCCCGCGGGAAGCTCGACAGACGCGCTGCCTTCGAGCGTGGGCACCTCGAGCACCCCGCCCAGCGCGGCCAGCGGCGCGGCCACGTCCAGCGCGGTGATCAGGTCGTCGCCTTCGCGCAGGAAGCGCTCGTCTTCGCGGACACGCACGAGCACGTAGAGATCCCCGGCGGGCGCGCCGGCCTCGCCCGCGTGTCCTTGGCCGCCGAGCCTGATGCGCTGCCCATCAGCGATGCCGGCGGGCACCTCGACCTCAATCTCGCGCTTGCTGGTCACCCGTCCCCTACCGCGGCAGTGCTTGCATGGTTGCTTGGCCACACGCCCGTCGCCGTGACAGACGTCACAGACGATCGTCCGCACCATCTGCCCGAGCATCGTTCTCGTCACGGCCTGCAGTTGGCCCGCGCCGCCGCAGCGCTCGCACGTCTCGATCGGGGTCCCCGGCTCAGCGCCGTTGCCGTGACAGTGCTCGCAGCGTTCGATCGCGTCGAATGAGACCTCGACCGTGGCGCCGTTGGCGGCGTCCAGCAGATCGATCTCGACCGTGACTGCCGCGTCGCCGCCCTGCGCAGGGCCTCCCCGCCCGGCCGCGCCGCCTCCGAAGAACGCGTTGAAGAGGTCGCCGATCGACCCGAAGCCGTCGAAGTTCGGGGCGTATCCGCCCGAGCGCAGCCCGTCGTGACCGTAGCGGTCATACGTTGCCCGACGCTCAGGGTCGGAGAGGATCTCGTTGGCCTCCGCCGCCTCCTTGAACTTCTCCTCGGCGTCCGGGTCGTGCGCGTTGACGTCGGGGTGCAGCTCCATCGCCACCTGGCGAAATGCCTTCTTGATCTGCTGCTCGGAGGCGTTGCGCTCGACGCCGAGCACCTCGTAGGGATCGCGGGGCATGTCGCTCCGGTCAGGTTCCAGCGTAGGCGTCTTCGACGAAGCGCGACAGCTGGTAGGCGGCGTCACGCACGGTCGCGATCGCGCCCGCGTAGTCCATCCGTACCGGGCCGATCAGCGAGACGGTGCCGAGCTTGCGGCTGGCCATCCCATAACCGGTCGCGACGAGCGCCAGCGAGTGCATCGCCGGCAGCTCGTTCTCGTGGCCGATGCGCACGTAGACGCCCGACTCGCCCAGCGCCGCACGCAGCACCTGCAGCAACGCCACGCGACGCTCGAGCAGGTCGATCAGTTCGTTGACGTGCGTTGAGTCCTCGAGCTGCCCCGCGCCGAACAAGCGCGCGGTGCCCTCTACGAACAGAGAATCCTCGCCCTCGGTGGCGAGGTCTGCGAACGCCGGCGCGAAACGGTCGAGGAACTCGAGCTCGCGCGGGGAGAGGCTCGGATCGACGAGGCGCTGCTGGAGCATCCTCGCGCCGAGTTCGAGGCCCACGAGCCGCTCGTTGAGGTACTCGCCCGCCCATGCCACGAGCCCCGCGTCGACGGCGCGCTCGAACGTGGCGAACATCTTCGAGACGTTGCCCGCGGAGGTGATGATCACGACGAGGACGACCTGGGGCTGCAATGCCAGGACCTCAATGTGGCGGATCGTCGCGGTGTTCGGCGACGGGGCGGAGACGACCGCGAGCAGGTTGGTCATCTGGGAGAGCGTTTCGGTGGTCGTGCGCATCGCCTCCTCGACCTCCTGGCGAATCAGCGAGAGCTCGAGCCGGCGCTCGAGCGCGAGACCCTGCCCAGAGCTGAGCATGCGGTCGACGACGTATCGGTGACCGGCATCCGTCGGCACGCGCCCTGCGGATACGTGCGGATGGTCGAGCAGTCCGTACTCCTCAAGCAGCGCCAGTTCGTTGCGGACGGTCGACGGCCCGCATTCGAGCTCGGGTGCGGCAGCGATCGATCGCGAGGCGACCGGTTGACCCGTGCGCAGGTAGTCCTCGACGACCTTGCACAGGATCCGCTCCTGACGGGGACTCAGCATGCCCTTGATTGTAGGCGGCGTGCTGGCGCCGAAAGGCGCGCGCTACAGCTAGAGCTCGAGGTCTGCCTCGGCGTTTCGGATTATCTGCTTGCCGGCCTGCTCGGCAACCGTGTCAACAACGGCGCGTCCGTCGGCGAGCTCGCGCACCGTGCCGGTCACGAGCACCTCCTGCTCGGGGACGCCCATGCCCCGAAACTGCACCGAGAGGCGCTTCAGATGCCCGGGGCCGCCTGCAGCCTCGGTCTGCGCCCGGGCCACCTGCGCCATCGTCCACAGGCCGTGCAGAATGCGGCCCGGCAGCCCGACCGCTTTGGCGAAGTCCTCGTCCGTGTGGATCGGATTGAAATCGCCTGAGGCGCCCGCGTAACGGACAGTCAGGTACTTGTCGGGCGTGACCCGCACCTCGGGGATCTTGGTGCCCGCCTGAAGATCTGCCATTCCGATCACACTCCTCGAACTATGTTCGTCCATGTCCCGCGGCAGACCTGCTCGCCACGCTGGTTGGTGGAGATCGACTCGAACACGTAATAGCCGCGCCCGTCCGCTTCGGAGATGTCCTTGACGCTCGCGACCGTCGTGACCTCGTCCTCCGCCACCACGAGCGGGCCCCAGAGGAACTCCTGGCCGCCGTGGACCATCATCGCGAAGTTGAGCTCGATCTCCGGGTCGAAGATCGGCGGACCCACGGCCGGCGCGCTGTAGACGACCGCGAACATCGGCGGCGCCACCACGTCCGTGTAGCCGGCCGCGCGCGCGGCCTCGACATCGAGGTGCAACGGGTTGGTCTCTCCGACAGCGCGTGCGTACTCCCTGATCTTCTCGCGGCCCACCGCGTAGAGGACGGGCTCGTAGGTCTTGCCGATCGCGGTCTTGTTCACGGGCATCGGAGCTTGCTCCCTGGGTGACGTGGGGGGTCTGTGGCAGTGCTGCGGCGCGCCAGTCTACGCGCTGTCGCGGCTGGGTGCGATCGGGCGCGCCCGCGTCCGTGCAGTTCCCATCCTTTGGGCGCGTTTGGGTGGGTGCCAGCTGCAGTCGCCATCCCCGTTGGCGCCGATCAGACGCAGTCGCCCAGGCGCACCGTCAGCGGGCGACTGCGGGAGCCAACCCCGCAATGGCGCATTCCAGAGCCAAACTGCGGCCAAATCTAGAGGCCAACTGCAGCGCGACTGGCTGCGCAAACAGCACACGCGGGAACGACGCACCCCGTTTCGCTACGGTCGCTTCCCCCTTTCCCCCTTTCCCCGTGCCTGCTCGGCGCCAGCCGAGCCCTTCACAGCTCGCACCAGCGGGCGTCCTACAGCCAGATCAGCTTGCCGTCCGACCTCGTTCGGCACGCTCTCATCCGAGAAGCTCGGCTCACATCGGTGAGCGCATTCGCGCCAGCTTGAGCGACGCCCGAGCGCTCCCGGCAGGAGATCTCCGAGACCCCCTTAGGGGGTTCTCGGAGCCGTGCTCTGACGTGCTCGAGCGCCGTCCGCGACGGGTTGACGGACTGCCGAGCCGCACCTAGAAGCCGCTGCATCCACACCATCGGGCCGCCCTCGGGCGAGCCGATCGACCGGCCAGGAGAACGCCATGACCCAGACCCTCTCGCAGTCCCCCGCCGCGCCACGCCGTGCGAGCACCCGCAGGACCAAGGCTCGCCGGCGAGCCCGCGTCGCCAGACCGCTCGCGGCGCTGCTCGAGCGACCAGCACTGGGGAACTACACCAACCACTACGGCCGGACGCGGGAGCTCGTCGCGCAAGCGGGCGCCCGCGGCAGCCTGCTCGTCGTCGACCGCGACCGGGCGACGCTCGAGGACGCTCGCCTGGTCGCCCACCTGGGCGCGGACGAGCCTACCGAGAACGCCGCGATCGTCTGCGCCGAATATCTGCGCGGCGCGGAAGCGGATCGCTGCCGCTGCCGCACCCTCACCGCCGAGGATGCGCGCACGGCACCGTTCGTCGAGGAGCCCGAGGCAGGCGCCGCAGATGCGCCCACGGCGAGCGAGACCCAACCCATGGACGGGCGCGGCCGTCGCTACTCGCTCGAGCTCGTCGACGCCGAGAAGATGTCGATCCCGGCGCTGCGCTGGTGCAGAACGCCCGAGGCGGGCGCCGGTTGCCTCGAGCAGGTGAGCCTGCGGGACGCGATCGCAGCGCTCGAGAGCTACGAGCCGATGCTCGCGATCACGATCCGAGCGCTGTCGCTTCACTCCGAGAGCAACCAGACCTCGACCACGATTCTGCGGGCCGAGCTCGTGCGCGTCAGGGAGAGCCCGATCGTCCTCAACCGCCTGCTGCGCGATGCCGTCATGCACCGCGTCACTCGGGGCGAGCTGAGCATGAGCGAGATCGCCGTGCGCTGCGGAAGGGTCAAGCGCGATCGCAAGGGCAACGAGAGTGGCGAGACCAGCTGGCTGGCACGTCGCATCGGCGTGCTCGCGGAGGGCGGACACAGCGCACCGACTCCTTGGATCCACAGCGACGTGCTTGCGCTGATCGCACGCAGCGGCCTCGGCATCAGCCCGCGCGAGGTCGAGCTCTGATGCACACGCAGCTGGAGGGACCGATCCTGGTCGTCGAGTCCGACCGTCAGCTGGGCAACGCGATCACCGACCAGCTCGTCGCCGACGGCTTCAGCGTCGAGCTCGCCCGAACAGCTGAACACGCGCGCGTGCTGGCGGTGGCACATACGCCGCGGCTTGCCGTGCTGGGGTCGCTCGACTCGCCTCGCGGTGCCCTGGCGCTGCTGGAGGAGATCCGCCGCTGCGAGTACGTGCACGAGCCCTGGGACCGGGCGCTGCCGGCGATCGTGATGGGCTCGCAGGCGCGCGAGCTCGACCTGCTGCGAGCGTTCGAGGCCGGAGCGGACGACTTTCTCGCTCGGCCCGACTATCTGGAGCTGCGCGCCCGGCTGCGGGCGATCCTGCGGCGCACCGACGGCGGCTCCGCCCTGGAGCGAGTGATCGACGTGGGGCCGCTGAGGATCGACACGACCGCGCGCGTCGTGACGCTCGAGCAGAGCATCGTGCATCTCCGCCGCATGGAGTTCGATCTGCTGGCCCACCTGGCCCGCGAACCGGAGCGAGTGTTCGCCCGCGAGGAGCTGCTGCGCGCGGTCTGGCAGTACCGCTGCGGCGGCTCGACCCGCACGGTGGACAGCCACGCGAGTCGCCTGCGGCGCAAGCTCACCGCACACGGCAGGACCCAGTGGGTCACGAACGTCTGGGGAGTCGGCTACCGACTCACCTGAGCGCCGTGCGCGCCTCGCGCGGCCGACGCAGCTCCATCTCAACAACTTGCGTGCCGGCTTTCGCCTGCATGCGAAGGCGCGTGGCAGCCCGCCCGGGACGCCGTGCACCAGCACCCGATGGCGGACCTCGTGGTCCGCCATCGCTCGTTAACCAACCATGGCCGGCTGGCGCCGGCCTCAGCGGGACGGCCGTCTCGGCCGTCCCAGGAAGGAGTGGCGTCATGCCCTCATCCGAATTCGCCATCGAACACGAAGGCGGTGCGCCGATGGTCGCCGACCAGTTCGCGCACTGGCTGTACGGGACCGCGATCCACTGCGTGCTCGGCGTCGTGTTGGGGATGCTCCTCGCGCGAGCGATGCGCGCCCACCACCTGCACTGGAGCTGGTCGGCCGGCGCGCTTGCGCTGTTGCTCGTTTGCGAGCCGAGCCTGCCCGGGCAGGCCTCGACGCTCGCGCTCGCATGTCTGTTGGCCAGCGTGCGCAGCCGTCGCTGGCATCGCGAAGACCTCGACGCGGGCGCCGATCTGGCAGAGCTCGCCAACGCCCGACGCACGCCGCTGGAGCTGCTGCGCCCGCTCGTGCGGGCGTCGTACGGGCGCGCCCAGGAGATGTGGAGCGCCAGGCCGCGGGGAGACCGGCGCGCTCTGGTGCTGGGCGTGGACGAGCACGGCCGGGACGTGTCGATCCCGTTCGGCGGCAGCGATGGCGGCAGCCACGCGCTCGTGGTGGGCGCCACCGGCTCGGGCAAGACCGTCACCCAGACGTCGATCGCCGACCACGCGATCAGCGAGGGCATGTCGGTCGTCGTGATCGACCCGAAGGGCGATCGCGGCATGCGCGAGCAGCTGCGCAACGCGACGATCGACGCGGGACGGTCATTCATCGAGTGGACGCCCGACGGCGAGCGCATCTACAACCCGTTCGCTCGCGGCAGCGCCAGCGAGATCGCCGACAAGGTGCTCGCGGGAGAGCACTTCACCGAGCCTCACTACCTGCGCCAGGCTCAGCGCTACCTCGGCCACGCGGTGCGCGCGTTGCGCAGCGCTGAGATCGAGGTCAGCCTGCGGGCGATCGTCGAGCACCTCGACGCGACTCGTCTGGAGGCGCTCGCGCGCGAGCTCCCTCGAGCCCAGGCCGACCCCACGTTCGCGTATCTCGACTCGCTGTCCGCGCGTCAACGGAGTGACCTCGCCGGCGTGCGCGACAGGCTGGCGATCATCACCGAGTCCGATGTCGGACCGTGGCTGGACCCTAATACTGAGGGCGCCGGTCGCTTCGAGCTGCTCGCCGCCGTGCGGGAGCATGCCGTCGTGTATTTCAGTCTCCAATCGGATCGTTGGCCACTCCTGGGCCAGATGCTCGGGGCGGCGATCGTCCAGGACCTGCAGACGGTGGTGGCGGCATCCCAGTCCCGGCCGGTGCCGACGTTGGTGGTGATCGACGAGTTCTCGGCGGTGGCCGCGGAGCAGGTCGTCAGGCTCTTCGGTCGCGCCCGTTCGGCCGGCTTCAGCCTGTTGCTGGGAACCCAGGAGCTCTCGGACTTGCGGCCTCCCGGGCGCGAGCGGCTGTTGGAGCAGGTGCTCGGCAACCTCTCGGTCCTGATCGCCCACCGTCAGGTGGTACCGAGCTCCACAGAGCTGATCTCGAGCATCGCCGGCACGAGGGGCGCCTGGCGTGTGTCGCGTCACAGCGATGGCAAGGCGACGCGTACGCGCGGCCGCGAGCAGGTGCTCGACCCGGGCCGCGTGCTGAGCCTCGGACGCGGCTGGGCTGCCGTCCTCGTGCTCGAGCACGGGGGAAGCTCGCGGATCGTGCGGATCTTCCCGCCCCAACGCTGACTCACGGCCACAGGCACCTCGAGACCGGACCGCAGGCCGGTCGTCCGTACACATCAAAGAACAGGAGAACGAGAGATGAGCTCTTCACACACATCGCATTCGCCCGAGCTGCTGGAGGTCGTGCGCTGGACAGGACGCCTGGGCGCCGTCACCGCGGAGGCCGTGGCGCACCGCCAGGCGCGCCCGCTCGCCTCCGCGAGGGGTCTGCTGCTGAGCGGCGAGCGGGCGGGGCTGCTGCGCCGCTGCCGCGTGCTCGCAAACGCACCGACGCTCTACTCGGTCACTCGGGCCGGCCTACGCGTTACCGACCTGCGGGGACTGGAGCCCTCGCGCGTGAGCGTCGCCAACGCGCCGCATGCGATCGCCTGCGCGGAAGTTGCCGCGGCCCTCGAGCTGGCATATCCCGACCACGACGTGATGGGAGAGCGCGAGCTCAGACGCGATGAGCGCGACGCGGGCGAAGCGCTGGCGAGCGCGTCGCTCGGGGCGGCGCGCGCCGCTGCGTTGCACCGTCCCGACCTCGTGCTCTGGCCGGCCGGTCCCGGTCTGCGACTGCCGGTCGCAGTGGAGGTCGAGCTGACCGTGAAGGCGCCACGGCGACTGCTAGAGATCTGCCAGGCGTGGGCGCGCTGCCGGTGCGTCGCAGGCACGCTCTACCTCGCCGCGCCCGAGGTGTGGCGGGCCCTCGAACGGGCGATCGACGGCGCGCAGGCACGAGAGCGCGTCGTTGCCGTGGCATTGGATGCGCTCGTCGGCACCGAGGCGCCATCGTCGGCGCCGTCCGCGAGTACCGTCCCAAGCGATACGTAGCTTGGCGGTCGGGGGGTCAACCAACGAGTAATGGAGACCGATCATGGCCTACTTCAGCATCAACCGCGTCGTTCTGGTTGGGCGTCTCACCCGCGACCCCGAGTTGCGCGCACTGCCTTCGGGCTCAAGCGTCTGCAGTCTTCGGATCGCATGCAACTCCAGCCGGCGTGAGGCCGACGGCGAGTACGTCGAGCGACCGAACTTCTTCGACGTGAGCGTATATGGTGCTCCCGGCGAGAGCGTCGGGCACTACATGCGCCGCGGAAGTCGTGTGGCGATCGACGGGCGTCTGGAGTGGCGCGAGTGGGAGACCGCCGAGCATGAGCGCCGCCAGGCAGTGAGCGTGGTCGCAGACACGGTCCAGTTCCTCGACGGTCCGGGCGAGCGGGCCGGAGGACAGCAGCCGGGCGACGGCGAGGACACGTCCGATGGCGGCGCTGAGCGAGAGCTTGTAGGCGTTGGCGCGGAGGAGCACGAGCTCGTCTTCTGAGTCGCTGACGCCCGGATGAGGGCGAGCGGACCAACTCTTGAAGAACGGCGGGGGATGCCCAACACGGCGTCCCCCGCTTTGGGCCCGGGGGCTCTATTCGTCGTTAACGGCAGCGGGCTCGGCGGGGCCGCGCGCAGCGAGCAGGCCGCGAGCTTCGATGCTCGCCTCACCGGCGCGAGGGTCGCCGTGAGCCGCGCCGATGCGCACGTGCGGCGGCAGGCGGGGAACGCCGTAGGCACGCAGAAGCCCCTCGTGTACGTCGCGCTCGGCCACGAACAGGATCTGGTCTCTGGCCGGGTACTCCCAGTCCATCGGGTACTCGCCCGGGTAGGCGCGACACGCGCGCAGGACGAGGTCGGCGCGACGCGCGCACTCGCGCGCACGGGCGCGGTCACGACAGACGAACACGACGAGCGCCAGCACCTGTGCGCGCGGGCCGTAACGCGGTGTGTGCACCGACCAGCCGGTCAGGAAGTGCTCGTAGCGCTGGAGCTTCGCGGCGCCGCGTCCGACCGCCAGACGATCGTCGTGCTCGATCATCACATCAGTGGCGGGGATCTGGCGGTGCTCGGCTGCCGGCACCTCGACGATCGCATCGGGTCTGATCGTCTCGAAGCGATCGACCTCGATGGGCCGGCCGTCTGGGTCCTCGCGCAGGAAGTCGTGCGGCGTGCGTCCGCCGGGCAGACGCAGGTCGCTCGGGGACAGCGCGACGCGACCGTCCGCACCCGAGCGGGTCGGGGGCGAGAGCGCCGCTTCTCCAGGGCCGCGGAGCCTCGGGTGCTCACCGTCCAGCGTCTGCGCGAGCGCCAACGCCCAGCCGGCGACGTGGACCTCGCGCAGCGCCCGGCGCAGGATCGCCCCGTCCGGATCGGTGCCCGGTCCTCGCGCGAGGACCGAGGCGCGAGCGCGCGCCACCACCTCCCCGATGGACGGGTCGCGGAGACCGTGGGCCTCCAACGCCTTCGCGCCGGCCGCGGCGATCGTGTAGCACATCGGAATCCCGCCGCCGTCGCCGCGGTGGAACTGAAGGCGCTCCACCATGCCCGCATCGGAGAGGCGCTTGAGTCGCCGCTGCGTGGTGCTTGCCGCGCGCCCCGCATTGAAGCGGCGGTGCAGCTGGCTGGTGAGCACGTGCCCCAGCTCGGCGATCAACGCGAGCATCTCCAGATCCAGCCGGTCGGGCTCGAGCGCCTGGCCGAGCTCCCCGCGTCGGACCGGCCTGACACTGTGAGCGCCGTCGAGCTCCACAAGCTCGCGGTAGCTCGCTGCGGGCGTGGACGGCAACGTCTTGGCCGGTGTCACGTCACGGTCCTGGGGAAGCGCAGCGCCGGCCGCGGGCGGCCCGCCGTTCGCATGTGGATCGGAGGTCTGGGGGTCGCTCTCGACGCGGCGGGCGCGGTCCCAGTGCGGCTGGCGCAGATCGCTGCGGTGGCGGGCGCCGCGCTCGCGTTGACGAGCGGCGTGCAGCGCCAGCCGCTCGCGGTCGAGGACCAGCGGGATCGTCTCAGCCACGAACGGCGACTGCCGGCCCTCGGGTGTCACCCAGCTGGCGATCGCATGATGCTTGGGAAGGTGCAGCCGCACGTCGGGGTGCCCGAGAGTCGACAGCCGCTCGATCCCCGGTCTGATCGTGTCGGAGAACTCGGCCATCGTCAGCGCAGCCGCCGCGCGTGCGTCGCTGGCGGAGGCGGTGGCGAAATAGACGCGATGCGCGAACAACGCATCGAGCTGCTCGCGGACCTCTCGCTCGGTCCACTGGGCGTCGGCCTGCCAGCATGCGACCGTCTCGAGGCCCGCAGAGCGCTTCAGCGCCATCGTTTCGGCGAAGCCGCGGTTAATCACCAACGGCGCCTCGTCCACCTTCAGCGCCACAGCCACCCGCTGCTCTGCCGGCACGAGATCCTGCTGGCGGGCGAGCGCCGCGTCGAGCATTCCGACGAGCAGCTGCATGAGCACGGAGGTGTTGCCTGCCCCCATCGCCCCAAGGGCACCCTTGACGACGAGCACCTCCCGCTCGGCGATCACACGGTCGAAGTCGACCATCAACGAGTCGTTGAGGAGTACCCGCTTGATGGAGGCGGAGTTGAGCAGCCGCGCGAGCTTGTTAACCGGCGCGTCCAGCTTTGCCGTGGTCGTGCTGCGCGCGTCCGTCAGCTGAGCGGTCAGCTCCGCCGTGAAGAACTCCGAGATCTCCTTGAACTCAGGCAGCGCCCTTACGCGCGCCCCGACGCTGCTCCGGTAGGCGTATCCCTCCTCGCCGACGGAAAGCAGCCGCGCGGCATCCCAGAGCGTGCTCGTGCGGTCGTAGGCAAGGACCGCGATGATCGCGTTGCGCAGGTAGCGGTCAGAGGAGGCACGAATGTCTGCGTCTGTGAAGAGATTCTTCAAGGCTGCCACGACGTAGTCGGCGATCACGTCTGCCGGCGCGTCCACCGCCAGCGGGTTGAATCCACATGTGGGATGGGAGAGATCCAGCAGCGTGCATGTGCGCTCCGGTGCCACCAGGCTGACGGCAGCCTCGGCAGCATCGCCCTTGGGGTCGAGCACGATCACCGCACAACGCTCGCGGCGCAGGTCCTCGGCGACGCTGGCCACGAGATAGCTCGACTTGCCCTGCTCGACGGTTCCCGGCACAGCGGTGTTCTGCTTGCGCATCTCCGGGTGGATCGAGACCGCCCCGAGCGCGTCTCGCAAGGTGCCCCCGCGATCGCGTGGGCGAAAGATCATCGGTGAGGCTGGGGCGAGCGGCAGTCCCGTACGCCGGAAGGGAACCGTGAGGTAGTCGACGGACGGCAGTTGCCACATGAGCGCGAGCTCAGCCGAGGCGAACACGCCCTTGCGAAACGAGGGCAGCGGGTTGCCCTCCCCCCTGCCGACGCGACGCGCGTAGAGGCCGAGCAGGCCGTGGCGGATCGCCGTACCGCGCTCCACGAGTCGGTTCTCGCCGCCGCCCGCGCGCAGCTCGGAGGCGATCCGCTCGCACGCTGTGCGCGTCGGCGCGATCACGCGCAGATCGACGAAGAACAGTGGCTTGTGCTGCACCTCCAGGCCTCCTCGTAGCTCCGCGTCCTCGACCAGCGAGCGGTCGCGCACGAACAGGTGCTCCCTGCGCTCACGCGAGAGACGCGCCTCGTGGTGCTTGTAGCGCCGCTTGGCGAATGCCTCGAACAGCGCCGGCGTCGGTGTTGCCGCGATCTGAACGAACGCCGGCTCGCCACAAGCTCCCATCACCGTGAGCAGTCTGTTCACCGTCGGCTCCAGCTCGTCCTGGAAGCGCTCCGGCGTCGCAACACGCTTGATGAAGTCCGCGTGCTTCTTCACGCGAAGAACGACCGGCGGGCAGCCGAGGGCCGTCTCGGTCGGCTGCAGCCGGCTGTTCGGATACGCGGCCTGCAGCGCCGCCTCGACCATCCGCGCCTGCTCCTCGGGGCAACTGACAGCCAGCCATCCGGCGTTCCCCGATGCGCCTCTGCTGTGGACCTCGAACGCCAGGGATGGCTGGCCCAGAAGCAGCCGACGCCACCAGCGTCGCAGCAGTCGTTTGTGCAGCACGCCGAACATGCTGACCAGCTCCTGGGCGCTGGCATGATCGGTGCGGTAGGCGTTTACCTGCAAGCGCACGTAATGGCGACCTGCGCGCGCACGCACTCGTAGGAGCGCAACGCCTAGGAGGAACGCCGCCCCGAGTGCAAGCGTCGGTTTGACCGGGGCCCACGACCACGCGGTGGCGGCGCAGCTCGAGAGCGTGCCGAGGAAAGCACCCGCGAGCGCGTGCGGGACGTCCACGGCCCGCTCCCCCCGCAGGAGCCTGCCCGGCCCTCCGTCCAGGAACCAGCCGACCAGCGCGAAGCCCGCGACGAGCGCGAGCAGACCCAGCAGCCGCCACAGCAGGAAGCGAAGCACCTGCCTCTCCCTCCGACCGAAGACGGCGCGCAGGACGACCTGGGGCGGGTGGGCCTCAGATCAAGCGCCGCGCCCGCCGGGCTCCCGACCCGGCTCGCGCGGACCAGCCCCAGGCCGGGGCTGGCTATCTACGTTCAGCGTGGTCGCGTCGCTCGCTCCACCTGCGCCCCGCGCGGCGTCAGGTGCCAGGCGTTGGCGGCTCCCTTTTCCTGCCCCTCGCCATGGTTCTCCACCAACTTCAGCCGGGCGAGGCGGTTCAGGAGCTTGGAGATCTGTCCCTGGTCGACGATGCCCGAGCCTTCCGCGATCTCACGGTTGCTGGCCCCCGGATGCTCGGCGATCACCATCAGCACGCGTACGGTTCGGTAGGTGAGACGCATGTTGAGGCCTTCGAGCGGATCCTTGTGGCGCCCGAGCGGGCGCGAGCCGCTCGTCTTCGGGACCTCCATCGGTGGCTTTGCCAATTCGCGCCCGGCTGCCCTTGCTCCGAGGTACGGGAGCACGATCATGCTCATCAGTGAGCCGAGCAGGTCGGTGAGGCGCTCCTCACCGTGCTCGAGCACGCGCGTGTGCAGGACCGCGAAGATCGCGCCCACAACGCCTTCCGCAGTCACCTCCGGTGGTTCGCGCATGGCGTTGGTGGCACCACGCCCGCGATCGATGACCTCGGCAAGTTCGTCCAGCACCTTCGCCCGGCGTTCAAGGACGCGCTCGCCCGCCCCCAGCGCCTCAACGATGCAGAGCTTGGCGAGACCGGGCTCTTCGTCCATGAACAACAGCAACTTCGCCAGAGCCGCCCGCACGCCGTCGCGCCAGCTGGGCTCCTGCTCGTATGCCTCCTGCGCGATCACTCGCGCCTGGCTGAGCGCCTGCTCGAAGGCCGCAAGGAAGCAGTCCTCCCGATCGGCGAAAACGTCGTAGAACGTCTTGCGCGACACGCGGGCACGGCTGATGACCTGCGCGACCGTCATCCGCGCGTAGCCGACCTCCTCGACCGCCTCGACGGCTGCCGCGAGCATGCGGCTGCGCTGTATCTGTGTCACCTGTCCGCGAGGCAACCCCCCCGGTCCGGGGCGCAATCGCGGTGTTGCTGTACGTGTCTTGTACATAAGAGTCATGTCTTCCCGCCTAGTCGTCTGTTTCGCCAGTGATAGTGAACAGTCCGGTCCGCTCGAGCCAAGGCGCTCTACTGGACTTCGCGTCTGAGCAGGCACTAGCGTGCCCGCGTACATACAGGAGATTCACGGGTCTAGACCCTTAAGTCGAGACGCGTCTCTGACTTTTTTCCCGCTGGTTCGAATAACTTTGGGGGTGTCAATTCGGGGGTTGACCCTGAGAGGTCGTTATCGACTCTCCCAGGAACTGTGCACCGGAGTCCACTATCCAGAAGTGCTCCGACCTCGGGGAATATACTGAACTACCAGGACGCTATGGGGACAGGCGTGTACATGCCCCGCGGAGAGCGACTCGCCCCAGCGCCCTCCCGGGGATGAATGCTTCCAATTATCGGTGGGTGACCGCGCGGAGTCTTTGCCCATCGGCAGCCGCGAGCTGCTCGAAGGCGCGAGCCGCTGACGGTCAGGGCCGGCCCGTCCGCTACTACGTGAACGAGCGAGTACCGCTACCGGGATTCGAACCCGGGTTTCCGCCATGAGAGGGCGGCGTCCTAGTCCCCTGGACGATAGCGGCGCAAAACGGCTGTCCGCAGGCTACCAAAGCCTTGGCGGCGCGTCAGCTGCGCAACAGGCCGCCGATCGCCAACCTGTTGGCTCGCGTACGACCAATGCGGATGAGAGGACTCGAACCTCCACCGGGTTGCCCCGACACGGACCTGAACCGTGCGCGTCTACCAATTCCGCCACATCCGCCCGACGCCGCGAAGATATCGTAGTTGCGAACGCGAGCGGCGTCGGTCCCGCGCCGCTACTCGCCCGCCAGCTCCCTGCGCGCCAGGCCGGCGATGTCGGCCGCGGTGTTGGCGTGCCCGCCGATGCCCCAGCCCCCTTCCGGTGACTCGGTGATGAGCACCCACGTGCGCTCGGCGAGCGTCGGATCGCCGGCGGCGGCGGCCACGATCTCGGTCAGCTCCCTGACGACGCCGAGTTGCTTGTCGCGATCGAGCACGCCCACCGGGGTCAGGACCTGCACGCGGACGTAGTCGCTCTCCCCCGCGGCGTTTGAGATCGAGTCCGCCGGCAGCTCGTGCACGAAGCCGGCCGTGTTGTTGGCGAAAAGCGCCAGCGGCGGCACCTGCTCCCAGCGCATGACCGCGTTTGCGAGGTCCTGCGCCAGCGCGTGCCTCTCGGCGAACGTCCCTGCAGCTGCATACACATCGATCATCGGCATCGGCGATCTCCGTTTCCATTGTGGAGCGATTGCTCCAGAGCCTATCAGAGCACTCGCTCCACTATCATCCTCGGATGTCTCGCCCCGATCGCCACCGAGCCGAGCTCGTCGCTGCCACCGGGCGCCTGCTACGCCGCCAGGGGTACTCCGGGACGAGCGTGAGCGACTTCCTCCAGGCCGCCGGCGCGGCCAACGGGTCGCTCTATCACCACTTCCCCCACGGCAAGGAGGAACTGGCGCAGGCAGCGATCGAGGCAGCTGCGGAGCAGGTCGAGGACGCACTGGCGCGCACGCTTGACGCCGACGACGACGTCGTCGCCGCGACGCAACGCTGGCTCGACGCCTTGATTGGCGCGCTCGAGGCGGATCCGCGTGACGGATGCCCGGTCGCACCGACGGCGATCGACGCCGCGGGCGTGAGCGAGCCTCTGCGACTTTCCGCTGCCGGCGCGTTCGCGCGGTGGGAGGCCGTATTCGAGCTGGCGCTGGCACGGACCCGCGACCGGCAAACAGCGGCAGCGCAAGCGCGCCTGCTGCTCAGCGCGATCGAGGGCGCGCTGCTGCTCGACCGGACCGCGCACGACACCGCCCACCTTCGTGCCCTGCGCGAGGCATTGCCGGCCCTACTCGCGAACCGGGACGCTCTTTAGCATGCACTTAGCGGCTCCTCCAATCGAAGTTTCCACGACGGCCAAGTGGCGCAATCGGCTGCGCTCGCTGGCTGGCAGGGCGCGCCCGAGGCACGCGCTGCTGGGCGCGATCCTCGTGCTGTCCGCCGTGTTGAACACGAACAAGCTCGCCCAGAACGAATACGGCAACACGTTCTACTCGGCGGCTGTCAAGTCGATGCTGCACTCGCTGCACAACTTCCTGTTCGTCTCCTTCGACCCGGGCGGACTGGTCACGATCGACAAGCCGCCGCTCGCGGTCTGGGTTCAACTCGCCAGCGCCAAGGTGTTCGGCTTCTCCCCGCTCAGCCTGCTGCTGCCCGAGGCGATCCTCTCGACGATCGGAGTGGCGGTGCTCTATCGGGTGATCGCTCCGCGCCTGGGTTCGCCCGCCGCACTGTGGAGCGCGCTCGCGCTCGCGGTGTTCCCGTCGTTCGTGGCCGTGTCGCGGGACAACGGCGTCGACCCACTGCTGATACTGCTGCTGATTCTCGCCTGCGGCGCGGCGCTTTCGGCGATCGAGACCGGTCGCTGGCGCTCGCTGCTGTGCTGCGCGGTGATCGTGGGGCTGGCTTTCAACACCAAGACGCTCGCCGCCTACCTGGTCCTCCCGGGCATCGCGCTCGGATATCTCCTCTGTGCCCCTGGGCCTGTCGCGCAGCGCCTCACCAGGCTGCTCGCAGCCGGCGTGGTGATGCTGATCGTGTCTTTCGCGTGGATCGCCGTCGTTGAACTCACACCCGCCTCCCAGCGCCCGTACGTGGGCAGCTCGACGAACAACACCGAGCTCGGCCTGACCTTCGACTACAACGGCTTCGGCAGGGTCGAAGGAGAGGTGGGCGGGCCGGGGCAGGTGCCCATGGCTGAAGGAGCGGCGCCGCGGATGCAGCCCGGGCTGCCCCTGAGACGCCACGCTTCCGCCGTCCGCGCGGTATCGGGCTCAAAGCGCGCACCTGTGCTGCATACGATCGCTGCCAACACGAAGGACGCGCTGAAGCCGCTCCCGGTCACGCCGCCGCCCACATCCAAGTATCTGCCCAACGGCAGGCTCGCAACCCCACTGTTCTTCGCGAGGTCGCCCGGTCTGCTGCGCCTGTTCAGATCGGCGCTCAACGACCAGGCAGCGTGGCTGCTCCCGTTCGCTCTGCTTGGGCTGATCGCGCTGGGCATCACGGCCTTCGCAGGCGAGCGGGCACGGCGCAATCCGAGACTCGCCACGCTGATCGTGTTCGGCGGTTGGATGCTCGTGGAGGCGGCGATCTTGAGCTTCTCCAAAGGCATCGTCCATCCTTACTACGTATCCGCGATGGGCCCCGGCGCCGCGGTGATGGTCGGAGCTGGCGCGCCGGCGTTCGCGTGGCTCGTGCGCCACCGGCACCGCGGCATGCTGTTGCTGCCCTGCGCCGTCGTGGCGAGCGTCGCCGTGCAGATCGTGATCCTCTCCGAACAGCACTACATGGGCTGGTTCGTCCCGGTCCTGATCGTCGGAGCGCTTGCAGGAGTCGTGATGACGGCCCGCCGCCAGCTGGTTGCCGCGGGAATCGCCCTCACGCTTGGCGTGCTGCTTGTCGCTCCGACGGTCTTTGCCGCGGCGAGTTGGCTCGGCCCCGTCGAAGGCACATTTCCGGCCGCGGGCCCACGCGAAGCGAATGCCACAGGGCCGCTCGGCATCAGCCACGCGGAACTGAGCGTCGATCGCGCCCTGATGAGCTATGTGGAGAGCCACCGGCCGGCCAGCCGCTGGGCGGTGCTCACCGATGCTTCACCCACCGCGGCGCCGCTGATCCTGCTGGGGATGCGGGCCGGAGCACTCGGCGGCTATAGCGGCGGCGACCCGGCGCTTGACGGCCCCCAGCTCGCCCATCTGGTCAAGCGCGGCGAAGCGCGCTACGTGGTGCTCGGCGGCGCCTACGCCTCGCGCGGGGGGAACCTCGCGACGAAGGCCGTGTTGCGCTCGTGCAGGCTTGTGCCCCACCAAAGCTGGCACGGACCCCCACCGGCGACGGTCTTTACGTTTGCGCTGTTCGACTGCGCCGGACGCGGAGCCCAACTCTCGCGGGACGCCACCTACCGCTCATAGGCGACAGGCGAGCGACGGTCGCCGGCTCTGCCTGCCGGCGACCGCAGCGCGCTTCTTGAAGCTCGCTCTGCTCAGCTTTGCGGGTGGCGACGCTGGCGACGCTGCATCGCCAGGATCGAGAATCCTGCTGCGATCAGCACCACACCGAAGCCGATGTCCCAGCTCAGGTCAAAGCCCGTGAACGGCAAGGTGGTCGCCTTTTCGGTCGTGGGGCTCGCGCTGGTGGTTTTTTCAGGTTCGGCTTCGGCGACCGGCGCTTTGGCCGGTTCTTCGGATTCTTTGGCCGGAAGCGTCCCAGTTTTCGGCGTCGTTTTCGTGCTCGTCGTCGGGGTCTTCTGGGTGTAGCCAGACTTTTCTCCAGCTGCCGCCGCGGCGGGCAGCACCAAGGCCAGCGCCAGAAGCAGCACTACCGGGAGCGCAGAAAGCCTGCGCGCGACGCTCGTGGATCTCCTACTCGACGGGGCTGCGCCTGCTGTCCTTGGCCTGCTCGAGGCCATGACGTCGGTCCGAGTCATGCCAACCTCCCATTGTCGGTGTGTTGAACACTGCAGCCCTGCTCCAGGGCCTCTTTCCGTGCTTGTGCTTTCCGTTCTCTGTGGCAAGGCATCGTCTCTGGTTCGCCATTTTTGGGCAGTCGCCTGCCCTCGATCCGAGAAGGTGTATCAGCTATCGCGGTCGCGATAAAAGCCGGCGAACGCTCACTGCGGGCAGCTGGAGTCTCAAATCCCCCTCTGAGAGGCATTCAGGCGACCAGTACGCGGCCGTCGAGCGTCCCCTCGGAGAGCCTGCTGCGCAGCACCTTCTTGTCAAACTTGCCGACGCTCGTCTTCGGGATCTCGGTGACGAAGGCGAACTCGTCAGGCAGCCACCACTTGGCGACCCTTCCCTGCAGGTGCTCGACGAGATCCTGCGCGCTGGCGGCGCCAGGATCGCGCAGCACCACGCAGCACAGCGGCCGCTCGGCCCAGCGCTCGTCGGGCTTGGCTATCACCGCCGCCTCGACCACGGCGGGGTGAGCCATGAGCTCGTTCTCGAGCTCGACCGAGGAGATCCACTCGCCGCCGGACTTGATCACATCCTTGGAGCGATCGGTGATCTGCACGTTGCCGCGCTCATCGACGGACGCGATGTCGCCGGTTCGCAGCCAGCCGGTCGCGAACTTCTCGTCTTCGGAGCTGTCGGCGAAGTAGCGGGAGGCGATCCACGGACCCCGGACTTCGATCTCGCCCGTGGAGGACCCGTCCCACGGCACCTCACCGCCATCGTCGTCTGCCAGGCGCAGCTCGACCCACGGCAGCGGGCGTCCCTGCATCGCACGCTCATCCCAGTAGACGTCGTCGTGCGCACGCTCGCGCGGGCGCGAGTAGGTGGCCACGGGGCTCGTCTCGGTCATGCCCCAGGCCTGGAAGATGCGCACGTCGTGGCGCTCCTCGAAGTCCTTCATCAGTTGCCGCGGCACAGCCGAGCCGCCGCAGGCAGCGTTCGAGAGCGACGAGAGGTCGATCTCGGGATGCTCGTCGGCGTAGCTGAGCAGACCTTGGAAGATCGTCGGCACGCAGCCCATCAACGTCGGGCGCTCCGCGGCGATCAGATGCGCCAGGGGCTCGGGCTGCAGGTGACGATCGGGCAGGATCAGGTCGGCGCCGGCGAGGGCGGCGCCGTATGGGAGCCCCCACGCGTTCACGTGGAACATCGGCACAACAGCGAGGATTCGGTCAGAGCGCGAGATCGCCGTGCCGTCGGTGGCCAAGGTCACGGTGGAGTGCAGGCTGATGGAGCGGTGCGAGTAAAGAACGCCCTTCGGATTTCCGGTCGTGCCGCTCGTGTAGCAAAGAGCCGCCGCCTGGCGCTCGTCGAGCTCGGGGTAGTCGAACGGGCCGTCGCCCGCCTGATCGAGCAGGTCCTCGTAGTACAAAGCGTTCGGCAGCCCACCGAGCTCACCGTCGGTGGGTGGGTGGGCGGGTGGGCTGGTGGGCTGGCTTCCCATCACCACGTAGTGCTCGACCGTCTCGAAGCTCGGAGCGAGCTTTTCGAGCATCGGTACGAGCGAGTCATCCACGAAGATGACCCTGTCCTCGGCGTGGTTGACGATGTATGTGATCTGCTCCTCGAACAGGCGGATGTTCAGTGTGTGCAGCACGGCTCCCGTGCACGGGACGGCGAAGTACAGCTCGAAGTGGCGCTGGTTGTTCCATGCGAACGTGGCGACGCGCTCGCCCTGGTTGACGCCGAGCCCTTGCAGCACGCGCGCGAGGCGATCGATGCGCGCGGAGACTTCCGCGTGCGTGACGCTGTTCACGCTCGCGCCGTCGTCGGCCAGCGTGACCACCTCCGAGCCGTGGTTCCCGTTGCCCAATCTCCGCCTGATGTGGTTGAGCGTCAGCGGAAAGTCGTTCTGCATCAAACCTTCGAGCACCGGCGTCATCCCCTCCTGATCTCCTCCCGCGGAGCAAGCTCCAGAAGCTCATCGTAGATGCCCCGCGTACGTGCGGCGATGTCATCCCAATCGAAGCGCAGGACGTGCTCGGACGCCTGCGTGACGAGACGGTCGCGCAAAGCCCCGTCCACGAGCAGTCGTTCGATCATCACCCCCAGGTGCTCGGCGTCACCGCCATCGAAGCGCAGCCCGACGCGCTCGCCCCCCGGCACGACCTCGCGCAGGCCACCTGTGTCGGCGACGATGCACGGGCAGCCAGACGCCATCGCCTCCAGCGCCACCAGCCCGAAGGGCTCATAGATCGAAGGCACCACGCACAGATCCGCGATCCGGTAAAGCGAGTGCAGTACGTCGTCACCGATCCAGCCCAGGAACGTTCCGTGCTCTCCCAGCCCCAACAGCTCGGCCTGCGCCTTGAGCTCGGCCTCGTGGGTGCCGCTCCCAGCGACCAGGAAGCGGACATCGCCAACGCGCTCGATCACACTCGGGAGCGCCTCGAGCGCGAGCTGGAAGCCCTTCTCGTAGACCAGTCGTCCCACCAGGAGCACTAGCCGCTCGTGCGGCCGTGCGAACTCGCTGCGCAGCGCCTGCAGGTCACCTGTGGGGCGCAGTTCGCTGGGATCGACTCCGTTGGGGATCACGGCAACCCGCCGCTCGTCGATGTCGAAGATGTCCGCCACGTGTCCTCGCATGTAGTACGAGCAGACGATCACCTTGTCCGCGCGGCGCGCCATCCATCGCTCGACCGAGTGGATGTGCGACTGCGGTGGCTTGTCCACCCACCCCTGATGGCGGCCGTGCTCGGTTGCGTGGATCGTGGTCACGTACGGCACGTCCAGCTTGTCTGCGAGCGCCGCCGAGGCTCGTCCCACCAGCCAGTCGTGGCCGTGGACGAGGTCGTAGGAGTGCTCGCTCGCGAGCGCCGCGCCGGCGGCGAGCATGTCCTCGTTCATCTGCTCCACCCACGCGACGAAGCGGTCGAGGTCTCGCGGCCAGCTGGGCTCGCGTACGCGGTGCACCGTCACGCCGGCGCTGTGCTGGACGCTCGTGCGCTGCAGATCTGACTCGGAGCCGACGCCACGCGTGAGCACGTCTACGCAGATCCCCTGGCGGACCAGCGCCTCTGCGAGCTTGCGTACGTGGCGCGCCAGGCCACCCTCGATCACAGGTGGGTACTCCCACGAGAGGATGAGCACGCGGTCGCTCACGCGGGCATCAGATGGCGATCAGCCCGAGAGCGTCCAGGCGTCTCGCAGCTTCCGAGGCCCATACCTCAGACCCCTCGCTGTGGATGACGCCGGCGTCAGTCAGGCTCTGCAGCGGCCCGACGAGCGTCTCCTCCGCGTGCCCGAGAGCCGCCGCGAGCTGCGCGCGCGAGAGCCTCGCGACACCCTGCTCGTTCAGTAGCTGCAGGATGATCGCCCGTTCGAGCCTTCTGTGTTCGATGGCTGGCGGTCGCTCGTGCATTGGTGCATTGTGTCTGGTCCGGGCGCCGGTAGGCTGGACGGTAGGCGCCGGCGTCGCCTGCGTGCCCCACCACAACGCCGGCGAAAGCCCGATCGTGGATCATAAGCAGGTGGCTGATCATGCGCCGCTGTTCTTCTTCGGGGCGATGTCGCCCTACTCGTGGTTCGCCGCCGAGCGGGTCGACGGGCTCCTCGCGGATGCGCAGTGGCGCGGGGTTCTCGCAGGCGCGGTATTCAAGGCGGCCGGTCGCATTTCCTGGGGGCTCACCGAGCAACGCGCGGCGGGCATCGCCGACTGCGAGCAGCGCGCCGAGGCCCTTGGCCTGGGACCGATCCGCTGGCCGGAGCCGTGGCCGACGAGCGATCTGCTCGTCGCTCGCGCGATGGCCTACGCCGGGTCGCGGGCACTGCTCGAGCCGTTCGCGCTCGAGGCGATGCGCCTGTGCTTCCTGGAGGGGCGCGATCTTGGAGAGCTCGAGAACGTGCTCGAGGCGGCTGGGCGAGTGGGCATCGCCGCGCAGGAGCTCGAGGCGGCGATCGCCGAGCAGACGGTCAAGGACTCGCTGCGCGCCGTCACCGAGGACGCGATCGCGCGCGGGGTGTTCGGCGTGCCGACCATCGTTCTCGGCACGGAGCTGTTCTGGGGGGACGACCGTCTCGAGGACGCCGCGGCAGCCCATCTGCGCTCGTGACCGTCAGAGCCGATGCGTCAGTCCGGGAGCGGCTGCGAAGGCTGGAAGAGGTCCATCTCCATCTGGCGCGGTGAAGGTCGCAGCGGCTCGCTCGTCTGGTTCGGACGACCGCGCTTGCTCCAATGCCCGACGACCTCACGACTGCGACACGTGTAGTAGTTGATGCGACGGTCGGTGGGCTGGATCGCGAGGCCTCCGGGGGAGCTTCCGGTCACCACCGCGTGGAATCGCCGGCCCTTGCGGTCGACCTCGACGATGTCTCCGGTGTGGATGCCCTCCAGGCGCATTCCCTGCAACTGTAGGCTTGCTCACGGTGCGCTGGCTCGTGGACGGGATGAATGTGATCGGGACGCGACCGGACGCGTGGTGGAGGGATCGTCACGCCGCGATGGTGAAGCTCGTGGACATGCTCGAGCGCTGGGCCGCCTCGAGTGGCGCCGACATCACTGTCGTCTTCGAGCAACCGCCCTCGCCGCCGATCCGCTCGACGGTGATCGTCGTGGCTCACGCCCCGCGACCGCGACGGGACTCAGCGGACGATGAGATCGTCCGCCTGCTGCTCGCCGACCCCGAGCCGCGCGCGATCCGGGTGGTCACGTCGGACCTGTGGCTGTCGGACAGGGTCCACGCGGCGGGCGCGACTGTCGAGCCGGCGGCCGCTTTCCGTTCGCTGATCGAAGAGGCGTAGTGGTTCCCAAAACCCGCTATGCACGCAGCGACGGGGCGAGCATCGCGTATCAGGTGGCCGGCGAGGGTCCGCTGGACGTGCTCTTCCTGACGGGCTGGCTGACCCAGTTGGAGCAGTTGTGGGAGGCGCCCGCCAACCGACGGTTCCTGGAACGTCTGGCGACGTTCGGCCGCCTGATCCTCTTCGACAGCCGCGGCACGGGTCTGTCCGAGCGGGTGCTCGAGACCTACACGCTCGAGCAGGAGGCGCGCGATGCACTCGCGGTGCTCGACGCCGCCGGAAGCGAACGCGCGGCACTGTTCACCTACGCGCAGGGCGGCCTCGTGGGAGCGATGCTCGCTGCCGAGCACGCGGAGCGGATCGGCGCACTGATGATGTACGCGTCGATCGCCCGCACCTCGTGGGCTCCCGATTACCACTGGGCGATGAAGAGCGAGGAGCGCGAGGTGCTGAGCGAGCGCAACATCGCCAATTGGGGTGAGGCCAACAGCGACGCCATGGCGATGTGGGCGCCCTCGATGGCCGGTGACCCGGCGCTGAGCGCCTGGTTCGCGCGCATGCAGCGCCTCGCCGCCAGCCCGGGCGAGGCGCGGGTCATCATCAATGCGCTCGTCGACATGGATGTCCGTCATCTGTTGCCGAGGATCCGCGTGCCGACGCTGATCATGCATCGGCCGAAGGAGCACGTGTGGGACGTACGCCACTCGCGTTACCTCGCCGAGCACATCCAGGGCTCGCGCTACGTCGAGCTCGACGGGATCGACTCGTTCCCGTTCATCGGCGACAGCGACGAGATCGTCGATGAGATCGAGGAGTTCCTCACCGGCGTCCGCAGCGGCAGCGAGACGGTGCGCGCTCTGCTGACAGTGATGTTCACCGACATCGTCGACGCGACCGCGCACGCGGCCCGGGTCGGCGACGGGCGCTGGCGCGACCTGCTGGCCCAGCACGACCGCGACGTGCGCGATGAGCTCGCGCGCTTTGGCGGGCGCGAGGTCAAGACCGTCGGCGACGGCTTCCTGGCCACGTTCGCCGGGCCACCCTCGCGCGCCCTGCGCAGCGCGCTTGCGATCACCGCGGCGGCCCGCAACCTGGGGGTGGAGGTGCGAATCGGTATGCACACGGGCGAGTGCGAGCTGATCGGGCAGGACGTGGGCGGCATGGCGGTCCACATCGCCTCTCGCGTGGGGGCACTCGCCAGCGCTGGCGAGGTACTCGTCTCGGGCACAGTGTTCGGGACGGTCGTCGGTGGCCCGTTCGCGTTCCAGGACCGCGGTTTTCACGAGCTCAAGGGCGTGCCCGGACGTTGGCCGCTGTTCGCGCTCGGCGCCTGAGACAACCGCGGAGCGCAGGTTCCTCGAAGCGATTCGCCGTGGCTTCTAATCTGGTTGTATGAGCAACCAGGTCTCCATGAGCGTTCCGCGCCCGCTCTCGAGGACCCTCGTGCTGCTGATGGCGGTCGCGTGCGGCGCGGCCGTGGCGAACATCTACTACGCACAGCCGCTGCTGAGCACGATCGCGCACGACTTCTCCGTCTCAGACGGCACCGCCGGGCTGATGGTGACGGCATCCCAGGTCGGCTACGCGGCGGGGCTCGTGCTGCTCGTGCCTCTGGGCGACCTGCTCGAGCGCCGGCGATTGATCACGCGAATCATGCTGGTTACCGCGCTCGCCCTGGCGGCCACAGCCGCGAGCCCCAGCTTCATCCTGCTCGCGGCCGCACTGCTCGTGGTCGGCCTGACCTCGGTGGTCGCCCAGATCCTGGTTCCGATGGCGAGCATGCTCGCCGCTGAGAACGAGCGCGGGCGGGTGGTGGGCCACGTGATGAGCGGGCTGCTGGTGGGCATCCTCGTGGCCCGGACGGCCAGCGGGCTGATCGCGCAGGCCGGGGGCTGGCGTCTGGTGTTCGCGGTCTCAGCGGGGCTGATGCTCGTGCTCTGCGCGGTCCTGCGTGCCGCGCTGCCCGAAGTCAAGCCCACCACGACCCTCTCCTATCCGGCTCTTCTGCGATCCGTTGGTCGTCTCGTGGCCGACCAGCCCACGCTCCGGGTGAGGATGCTCTACGGCGTTCTCGGGATGGGCCAGTTCAGCGTCCTGTGGACGACGATCGCGTTCCTGCTCGCCGGGTCGCCCTACCACTATGGCGACGCGACGATCGGCCTGTTCGGGTTGGTCGGACTGGCAGGAGCGCTCGCCGCCCAGGCTGCCGGTCGCCTCGCCGATCGCGGGCGCCACCACCGCTCCACGGGCTCGTTCTTCCTGATCATGGCCGTCTCGTGGTTGCTGATCGGCATGGGCAGCAGCTCGTTGGGGGCCCTGATCGTGGGGATCGCGATCCTCGATCTCGGCATCCAGGGCGCACAGATCACCAACCAGAGCGTGATCTACCGGCTGGTGCCCGAGGCGAGGAGTCGACTCACGACCGCGTACATGACGGCCGTGTTCGCTTCCGCGGCAGTCTCCTCGGCGCTCGCGTCCACGCTCTATGACGCGGACGGATGGAGCGCTGTCACGGCGCTCGGCGGGGCGCTCGCCGGTCTGGGCGTGGTCGTGTGGCTCTGGGAGCAGGCGATGTTGCGACGCCGCCGCGGAAGTGTCGAGGGGGCGGCGGGCGCCGCCTCCCGGACCTGACCTGCCGGCGGTCATTCCCTCCCGGCACGCCACTACGCTGGGCAGCGTGTCGCCGGAAGACCTCGCCAACCTCGCGCATCTGCGCCGCGCCCGCGACCTCATGGACCGCGAGTATGCGCGCCCGCTCGATGTCGCCGCGCTCGCGCGGGCTGCGCTGATGTCGAGCGCGCACTTCTCGCGGCAGTTCCGCGCGACGTACGGCGAGACCCCATATGCGTACCTGATGACGCGTCGAATCGAGCGAGCGAAGGCGCTGCTGCGTGGCCGCGAGATGTCGGTCACGGAGGTCTGCGTGGCCGTCGGGTGCTCGTCGCTCGGCTCGTTCAGCGCGCGCTTCACCGAGCTGGTTGGTGCGACGCCAACGGCCTACCGGGCTCGTGACCACAGCGCGCTCGCGAGCGTGCCTGGATGTGTCGCCAGGGATCTCACCCGCCCCAGCCGCACGCCGAGCAGGATCGGAGAAGCGAAGGCGGCGCTGGCGCACTAGCGTTGCCGGCATGAACCTCACTCTTTCCACATGCTTCGTCCTGGTCCACGACCCCGACGTCGCGCTCACGTTCTACCGGGACACGCTCGGGCTCGAGCTGCGCAACGACGTCGCCCGCGGAGACTTCCGTTGGATCACGGTCGGCGCCGCCTCACAGCCCGACGTGTCGATCGTCCTCACCAATTACCTGAACGGCAGCCCCGCCGACAGCGACGCGCTCGCCGCGCTCCTCGCCAAGGGCGCACTGAACGGCGTCCACTTCCACACCGATGACCTCGACGGGACCTTCGAGAAGCTCAAGGCCTCGAGTGCAGAGATCGTGCAGGAGCCGACCGACCAGCCCTGGGGAACGCGGGACATGGCTGTGCGCGACCCCTCCGGAAACATGGTGCGGGTGGATCAGCCGCCCGCGGCGGCGGCGTGACGTGACCGACTCGCCTCGATTCGACTGATCCTGCTTTGTCGACCGCACGCTAGAGAGGAAGCGAGATCTTGAAGACGATGACGTGTAGCCAATTGGGTGGACCGTGTGAGTTCCCGCACCATGGGAACTCGGCAAATGATGTGATAAAGGCACAGGACAGCCACCTGAAGGACATGGTCGGGAAAGGTGACGCTACGCACGAGAGGGCCCTGAAGGAGATGCAGGGCAGGTGGAAGAACCCGCTGGCCGGAATGGGTTGGTATCGCAAGGCGAAGCGTGACTTTGCTGGGCTTCCGGAGGAGTGAGAGACCTGGCGTGCGTGCGTGCCTATCCGCCGATGGGTTTGCGTGGCGGGGAGCCCGCGCAAGCGAGCCCCAGCGCTTTCTCGTCCGCGTAGATTTTGAGGGCGAGGGGGTAGATTTGGTCCATTCCAGCGATGAGGGACTGGGCCTTAACGCCAAGAGCAGTGTGGATGCCGTGGGTCGCATCTTGGCGCATCTCTGCGCGCAGCTTTCGACTCTGAGCCTCGTCAGCGAGCAGCTTCGCGACGCGCGGCAAATGGCGGTCTGAGCGGATGAGTGTGCTGAGTTCTTGGAGTTCGGTGTGCAGTTGAGCGTGCAGTCCCATCCCTTGCGTGTCACGACACACGCCCTTGGCAACCGAGACAAGATGCGCTTCGGCTGGCGAAAAGCTACTGGCGCCGCAGCCAGCCAGCACCAGCGTCAGCAAGATGAGCGGCGCAGCCAGTCGCGTTGCTGCTTCCCGCCTTGACTTCGGTCGGTACCCCACGGCGCCAGTGTCCCACGCCAGACCGGCGACACCCCGCCGCCGCCCCACACCACCTTGACCGCGCGGTAACTGCCGCCGTTAGGCTGCGAAGATGTCGCGCTCGACGTTGCTCTGGATGACTGTCCTAGCGGTCGCGCTCTCGGGCTGCGGAGCCGCGTCGAAGCCAATTGCGAATCAGCATCGGACAGCCCTCAAAGAGTCGGTCAGCGGACCTGTAGAAATCGTGGTCGGACGGCCGACAGAACTTGCAATCGAAGCCCCCCCAGCCGCGGTCCGTGCCGGCGGCGAGCGACTAGCCGCGTTCAAGATTGGGCGGACGGTGGCGGCGCAGTCGGGATGCCTTGCATGCCATCGCATCGGCGACGCTGGTAACGGTCGGCCTGGCCCTGACCTGACCCACATCGGATCGGTGCTCACTTCGGCGGGTATTACCCGCGCAATTCTCAATCCGACTGCGCCCATGCCGTCGTTTATCCGCATGCCCGCCACGAAGCTTCACGCTCTTGTCATCTTCCTGTCGCTGCTGCGGCGCTGAGAGTCCGCGAAGCCCGGCCGCGCACTGTTTGCTTCATATCGGGCTCGTCGGAGCCTATTTGAACCCGGAGATTCAAGAGCGGCTAGGCCGTTTGGCCGACAAGCTCGACAAGATCGCCTCTCGCTCTGATCCGCAG
>Ga0209006_10000257_pt1 | contig 54943 bp, 48 predicted proteins | sample JacPin_JW_Ref_O2_FD_188567 | JGI IMG/M metagenome (GOLD analysis project Ga0209006, IMG submission 188567) | Forest soil microbial communities from Algoma, Ontario, Canada - Jack Pine, Ontario site 1_JW_Ref_O2 (SPAdes) (version 2) | ecosystem: Environmental > Terrestrial > Soil > Boreal...
TGTCCCGGCCATCCACGCCGCGCCGTCGCAAGAAACTTTTGAAGTTGGCGGCTTCCGCACGGCGTGGATGCCCGGGACAAGCCCGGGCAAGACGCGCAAAGGTTGTGGGCGACATAGATTTTGCAACCCGTCTTGCCGAACCGGACAGCCGTGGGACAAGCCCGGCCATGACGAGCCAGGGGTCAGCGTCACCCTCAAGATGAGAAGCTTTGCGCGCAGGCTCTCCCCTTGCCTTTTTCGCCGCCGCCCCGCATAGCGCGGCCTCGACGCGGCGCAATCTTTCCAAGAGCACTCGGGCCATGGGCTTCAAATGCGGCATTGTCGGCCTTCCCAACGTGGGCAAGTCGACGCTTTTTAACGCTCTTACGCAGACGGCTGCGGCCCAGGCGGCCAATTATCCCTTCTGCACCATCGAGCCCAATGTCGGCGATGTCGCGGTGCCGGACGAGCGGCTGGCGGTGCTCGCCGGAATCGCCAGTTCGAAGGAGATCATCCCGACCCGGCTCACTTTCGTCGACATCGCCGGCCTGGTGCGAGGGGCCTCCAAGGGCGAGGGCCTCGGCAACCAGTTTCTCGCCAATATCCGCGAATGCGACGCCATCGCTCATGTCGTGCGCTGTTTCGAGGACGGCGACATCACCCATGTCGAGGGGCGCATCGATCCGCTTTCCGACATCGAGACGATCGAGACCGAATTGATGCTCGCCGATCTCGAGAGTCTCGAGCGGCGCTTCGTCGCCATCGAGAAAAAGGCCAAGGGCGCCGACAAGGAAGCCAAGGAAATGCTGGTTCTCGTCCAGCGCTGCCTTGCCGAATTGCGCGAGGGGCGCCCGGCGCGGCTGGCGGGGATCAATCCGGAAGAGCGGCGCCTGTTCCAGTCGCTCGGCCTGCTTTCATCGAAGCCCGTGCTCTATGTCTGCAATGTCGAGGAAGCCGCCGCCGACAAGGGAAACGCCTTTTCCGACAAGGTGCGCGAACAGGCCGCCAAAGAGGGCGCCGTCGCCGTGGTCGTCTCGGCCAAGATCGAGAGCGAGATCGCCGTGCTGCCGCAAGCCGACCAGAAGGATTATCTCGATGCGGTCGGCCTCACTGAGCCCGGCCTCAATCGCGTGATCCGCGCCGGCTATGCGCTGCTGCATCTCGTCACCTTCTTCACCGTCGGCCCCAAAGAGGCGCGCGCCTGGACAGTGGAGAGGGGCTCGAGGGCGCCGCAGGCGGCGGGCGTCATCCATACCGATTTCGAAAAAGGCTTCATCCGCTCGGAAACCATCGCCTATGATGATTATGTCGCAGGCCATGGCGAGGCCGGCGCGCGCGAGGCCGGCAAGTTCCGCCTCGAGGGCAAGGACTATGTCGTCGCCGATGGCGATGTGCTGCATTTCCGATTCGCCAACTGACCGGGCCTGGGGAGCCAAGCGATGGATCTGTTGTATTTCGAGGATTTTCCGCCTGGCGAAATCATCCAATTTGGCGACATGGAAGTTTCGGCTGCGCGCATCATCGCCTTCGCCGAGCAATTCGATCCGCAGCCATTCCATCTCGACGAAGCCGCCGCGCGCGAGACGATGGCCGGCGGATTGATCGCATCGGGCTGGCATACGGCGGCCATGCTGATGCGGATGAGCTGCGATCATTTCCTCAATCGCTCCGCGAGCCAGGGATCGCCTGGGATCGCCGAGGTCAATTGGCTGAAGCCGGTCCGCCCCGGCGATCGGCTTTCGGTACGGCGCACGACGACCAGCGCGCGCCCGTCCAAGTCGAAACCGGAACTCGGCATTGTCGATTTTTCGTTCGAGGTTCTCAACCAGCTCGGCGAAGTCACGATGAACCAGAAAAACATCATGCTGATCAAGCGCCGCCCGGCCGGCGAAGGAGCGACGGCATGAGTCTTTATTTCGAGGACATAAGAATCGGCGAAAGCAATGCGATCGGCGCCCATACGTTCACGCGCGAGGGCATCATCGCTTTCGCGGTGCTTTACGATCCGCAGCCCTTCCACCTCAGCGAAGAAGGCGGCAGGGCGTCGATTTATGGCTCGCTGATCGCCTCGGGCTGGCACACCGCCAGCGTCTGCATGCGGCTGATCATCGACTCGCGCGCCCGCACACGCGCGACACATGCCGCGCTCGGCGAGCCGCTGCCCAGGCTTGGCGTATCGCCGGGTTTTCGCGACATGCGCTGGCCGGCGCCGGTGCGCGCCGGCGATACGGTCGCCTATTCCTCCCGCATCGAAAGCATGCGCGAGACCAAGCGCCCGCAATGGGGCATGGTGACCGGCCGCCACACCGGGCTCAACCAGCATGGCGCGGAAGTGTTCGCCTTCACCAGCATCGTGCTGTGGGAGCGGCGGCCGGGGTAAATCAGAGCCAAAGAGATTTGGCGCCAGTTGGAATCATTGGGCCCGAGAATTGAGACCAGATTCCGCTATTGATTTGATGGGCGGAGCGAGGCGCGGAAGGAGATCAATGGAGTTTTGTCGCCGAACGCGGCGCAGCCCCTCCCCCGTCGACTCAAATGCAAATATTCTAATATCGCTCCATTGTTGAGCGTTTTTGCTCTAATATCTTCTTTGGCGATGCTTTGTCGTCGGCGATGGGGGCGTTTTGAGCAAGCTCTTTACATGTACGGGCGCGGCGATCCTCGTCTTTGTCCTGTCCGGCTGCGCTGGCCGTCCGAGCGGCAATCTCATCGCGATCTCCGCCAGCGCGCCCGGCGCCAGCGCGGTCGATATGCTGGTGGCGACGACGCGCTCCGACGATGGCGTGCCGCCGGGCGTCATGTTTGGCGGCGAGCGCGCGCATGGATTGGCTTTCGCCGACATCGCGGTCTCGATCCCGCCGGACGCGACCAGAACCATCGGCGAGGTGCAATGGCCCTCGGCGATACCCGGCGATCCCGCGCGCGATTTCGTCACGCTGCGCGCCGACCGGCTCGATCTGAAACAGGCGATCGCGGCGTTCGATCAGCGTCTGCGCGCGGCGCCCTCGCGCCATGTGCTGCTGTTCGTGCATGGCTACAACACCCGCTTCGAGGAAGCGGTCTATCGCTTCGCGCAGATCACGCATGACGCGGGCGCGCCGGTCGTGCCGGTTCTCTTTACCTGGCCGTCGCGCGGAAAGCTGTTCGACTATGTCTACGACCGCGAAAGCGCGACCTATTCGCGCGATGCGCTCGAGGCGGTGCTGCAGGCGATGGTGAACGATTCCAGCGTCGCATCGGTCTCGGTCCTCGCCCATTCGATGGGCAATTTCGTCGCCATCGAGGCGCTCCGGCAGATGGCGATCCGCAACCGCGGCCTCTCGCCCAAGATTGCCGACATCATGCTCGCCGCGCCCGACATCGATGTCGACGTGTTCCGCCGAGACGTCGCCGAGATCGAAGCCTCGGGGGGCAGCGCGCCGATCACTTTGTTCGTCTCGCAAGACGATCGCGCGCTCGACCTCTCACGCAGATTCGCCGGCAATGAGCCGCGCCTCGGGGCGATCGACCCGCATGCGGAACCCTATCGTTCGATTCTTGAAAAGGCGCACGTCAATGTCGTCGATCTCACCAGGCTCGGCTCGGACGATCCGATGAATCACGGCAAATTCACCCAAAGCGGCGTCGTCAGGGCGATCGGGCTGCGCCTCGCTTCCGGTCAGAAGCTGAACGATTACAAACAGACGCTCGGCGAGCGCTTCGGCGGCATCGTCGAAGGCGCCACCGATACGATGGGCAAGGCGGCGGCGCTGGCGGTGTCGGCGCCGGCCTCGATCATTGATGCCGACACGCGCGACACGCTCGGCGATCAGGCCGCTTCGTTCGGCGCGACGGCTGGCAGGATCGCCCCGGCGACCGCCAATGCGGCCGCGCAATGAAGGGAAGCGTCGCGCCGGTGCAATTGATCCGCCCCGTCGTCGCCGACATTCCCTTCATCATGGCGACCGAGCGCATCGCAGGCTACGAAAAATGGCTCGGGCGGTCCGACGAAGCCTGGCATCGCACGGCGCTCGCCGATGGGCGCTTCGCCTATTTTCTCGGCAGGCTTGATGGCGAGCCGATCGGCTTCGCCATCCTGCAGGGCTGGGCGGCGGCGGAACAGGTCACCCACGTCAAACGGTTCGCCGTCGTGCGGCCCGGCCAAGGCCTCGGCAAAGCCTTTTTGCGCGCATTGGCTGAGGCCGTGTTTGCCGAGACGAAGGCCTGGCGCCTTTCGCTCGGCCTGTTTCCCGAGAACTTGCGCGCGCGGCGCGCCTATGAGGGCGTCGGCTTCCAGGCGGAAGGGATTTCGCGCGGCAGCGCCCTCTTCCACGGCGTCAATCGCGACGAACTCGTCATGGCGCTGCTGCGGCCTGAATGGACGCAGGCGCAAGGATAACGTCGACCGCTACAAGAGTGAGTTGGCGTTAGGCGCAATCGTTTGTCGGCTCGACGGGGGCGTCCGAGAGAACTGAGATCAGATTCCTCGATTGATTTCTTGGGCGGAGCGAGGCGCGGAAGGAAATCGAAGTCAAGTGTGCGCGAAGCGCATCGCCTCCGGCGACGGCCCCTTTGGGGCCGCACTTGAGTTCGATTTCCTTCCGCGCAAAATGTCCGCCAAGAGATCAATGGAGGGTTGTCGCCAAACGCGGCGACGCTCCGCCCGCCTCAACTCAAATGCACAATGCTCAACCCAGTTCGATCCGATATTTGACGAACCCGCCAGGCGCATCGCCCATCGGCGTGAGTTTGACGCCGATCGGCGCGGCGGCGGCGGCTGAGGCGGGCGAGGTCTCGAATGTCGCAACGACGCCGGACGGCCATGGCGCGAAGCGCCAATTGCCATCGGCCTTCGGTTCGACATGACGGTTTTCGACGATATAGCGCACCAGAGCTTCGCGGTTGGCGTCGGGCGCTTCGAGCACGACCGTCGATCCATCGCAACCGGGGAAATTGCCGCCGCCATTGGCGCGATAATTATTGGTGACGACCAGAAAGACCTGCGCCTCGTCGATCGGCTTGCCCTCGAACTGGAGGTCGACGATGCGCCGGGCCTCAGGCGCAACCAGGGCGCCCTCCGAATCGTAACGGGAAGGCTGCGTCACGTCGATCGCGTAGGTCACGCCGTCGATCACGTCGAAATTATAGGATGCGAAGGCGGGATCGATCAAAGGCTGTTCGACCATCGAGGAGGGATCGATGCGCCGGAACAGACCGGCCGAGCGCTCCAGCCATTCGCTCAACGTCCGTCCGTCGACCTTCACCACCCGCATCGTATTGGGATAGAGATAGATGTCGGCGACGTCCTTGATGGCGATCGCGCCCGCCTTGACGTCGGTGTAATAATCGGGCCCGCCGCGCCCGCCCGACTTGAACGGCGCCGCCGCCGACAGCAGCGCGAGATCCTTCAGCGCCGGCATTGTCGCGGCGAGACGCCTGATGTACCAGCTCTGCGCCGAATTGACGATCTGCACAGAAGGATCGTCGGCGACCAGCGCAAAGAACGACTGGATCGGCGAGGCGATGTCGCCGACCGGCGAGCGCACATAGGCCAGCGTCTCGTCATGCGCCTGCTGCGCGGCGGCGAGCACGTGGGGATCGGCGACCGCGAGCGGCGTCACTGCGCGCTCGTCGCGCGCATAGATCGGCCGCGCCTCGACTTTGGCGGCGGTGACGCGCCAGGCCGAATCTGACCGTTCGAGGGTGAGGTCGATCATTCCGAGATGGCTGCCCCAAAAGCCCGGCATGAACGCGGGGACGCCGTAGAGGGAACCCGCCGCGACATCCACGCCTTCGATCCCGGCGAAATCCGCGCCGGGCAGCAACAGATGCTGATGGCCAAGAAACAGAGCGTCGATGCCGCCAACCTGCGCCAGCGCCAGCGCGGCGTTTTCCTCGCCGGGCTGCGCCGGGCTTTTGCGCGAGATGCCGGAATGGCAAAGCGCGACGACAATGTCCGCCTCGGCGCGAAGCTTCGGCAGGTAGAGGCGCGCGGCTTCCGCGATGCCGGTGGTCGTCACGCGGCCGGCGAGATGGCTCTGGTCCCACTGCATGATCTGCGGCGGCGTGAAGCCGATGATGCCGACGCGCAACTTCTGTTCAGCGCCCGCCTCGTCGCGGAACATGCGTTCCAGCACCAGCCATGGCGTGACATAGAACGAACCGTCCGGCTTGAAAATGTTGCAACAGATTGCCGGAAAATTCGCCCCCGCCAGGGCTGCGTCGAGAAAATCGAGACCGTAGTTGAACTCGTGATTGCCGAGCGTGCAGGCGGCATAACCGAGCACGTTCATCGCCGCGATCATCGGATGGATGTCGCCCTTCTTCAGGCCTTTGGCGAGCGCGACATAATCGCCGAGCGGCGTGCCCTGGATGATGTCGCCATTGTCGAGCAGGATCGAATTGCCGGCTTCGCCCCGCGCCGCGGCGATCAGCCCGGCGGTGCGCGCAAGGCCGACCCGATCGTCGGGCCGGTCGCGGTAATAATCATAGGCGAAGATATTGGCGTGCAGATCGCTGGTGCCCATCAGGCGAAGCTGCAGGCGCGGCGTGGCGGCCGGAGAGGGCGGCATGTTTTCCTCGCTGCGCTGCGACGGCAGTTATCAAGCGTTGGCGCCGCCCCTCATCCGCCATGCTTCGCACGCCACCTTCTCCCCGCTGCGCGGGGCCAAGGAAGCATGCACCCCTTCGCTCCGCGTAGCGGGGAGAAGGTGGCGCGAAGCGCCGGATGAGGGGCTGCGCGACATTTCAACTTATGCCAATCCCGTCACAATTGCGCGGCGGCGGCACGCGCCGCATGCGGCGCGGCATTGGTCGCTTGCGGGGAGGTGGGCGGCGGCGAAGCGGGCGCCATTGGCGTCGTCCCGATCTTGCCGGCGTCCCAGCCTCCCGGCGGGGCGGGAACATCATTGGCCGCCGGAGTTGGGACCGTCGCGTGAAAATTGGCCAGGACCAGCTTTTCGTCTGCGAGCGCCTTGGCGTCCATCTTGGCGGCGACTTCGTCGCGCTTCTTGGCCGCGTCGAGATCGCCCTGCTGGGCCGCGAGCGAGAACCAGAACCAGGATTGGCTCACGTCAGCCGCCACCCCCATGCCGCGCGCATAGAGGATCGCCAGGTTATATTGGCTGTCCTTGACGCCCAATTGGGCCGCTTTTTGAAACCAATTGGCCGCTTCCGAATAATCCGGCTTGATGTCGGCGCCTTCGGCGGTCAGCACCGCAAGATTATGCATCGCGCGCGCGTTGCCCGCTTCGGCGGCTTTCTTGTACCATTCCATGGCGAGCGCGGTGTCGCGCGTGACGCCGAGGCCCTTTTCGTAGAACGAGCCCAGCCGGTACTGCGCGGGCGCGAGCCCCTGCGCCGCCGCCCTGTCGAACCAGAGGAATGCGGCATGGGGATCGCGCGTCATGCCGCGCCCGTCGGCGAGGCGCGAGGCGAGTTCGAATTGCGCCGCAGGATCGCCAGCGGCGGCGGCGGCGCGCAAGGCCTGCGGCGCGCCGGCGGGGATCGACGCCACGAGATCGGCCGGCGCCGGCGTCAAGAATTTCGTCGTCGGCCCGTTAGCGGGCGCCGCGCTGATCGCGCCGACCGGCGTCATGTCGACTGCGCGGGTCTCGATCTTGGCCGGCGCCGTCGGCGCGCCCGCATCCTTGGCCGGCGCTACGCTCGCCAGTTGCGGCGGGGCAACGGTGTCGGCCTCGGATTTCTGGACGTTGGATTGACGCATGACGCCAAGTTCGACGAAAGCGATCGCCAGCAGCGCAACGAGGGCGACGCCCAGCAGAATCGGCCGACGACGGGCCGCGAAAAACCCCTTTGGCTGTTCGACGCCCTCGGCGCCTTGCGCCGAGTCCGCCGACGCCTTGGCGCCGCCTTTGGCGACGTTGGTCGCCGTCTCGGCGAGCGCTGCCTGCGCCGCCCGCCGCGCCGCCGCGATATGCACGTTGACGGCGCTTTTGGGGTTCGTGGCGGCGAGAGCATCGCTTTCGTGCGCGCGCAACGGCGCACCGGAGCCTGGCTCGATCAAAAATTCCGAGCCGTCGATCGAACGCATCGGCGCCGCCGAGGCAAATTGCGATGCGCGCGGCTCCGGCTCCTTGTCGATGCGCGGCTCCGGCGCGGACCTGGCCGGCGCGAAGACGGGCGCCTCGCGGATCGTCGCATCCATCGAATTCAGCGCGGCGCTGGCCGGACCCGAACCCCCGGCGGCGAGCAGCGCATTCGACGCTTCGCGGGGCGGCGCGCCGCGGCGCGCGACATCGTCTTCGATCTGGCCGATGCGGTCGACGAGCCTCTCCAGCATGTCGTGCACGCCGCCGAGAGTCGATTGCATGCGGCGGTCGGAATTGCTCTGTTCCGCCCGCAGATCGGCGAGCCCGCGGGCGAAAGCTTCATCGGCGGCCGGCGCATTGAGCGAGGATGCCGGCGCGTCCCGCAGGGCGCGCCGCGTCTCATCGAGCTCGGCGAGCAGTTCGGCGACCATGCGCTCCAGCGCGCCCGCCTCGGCGGCGGCGCTCTGGTCGATCTTGTCATGAAGCGCGCGGATCGTCTGCTCGATCGGGCGCATATCGACGATGGGCTCGGGCTGCCGATCGAGGCGCGCGCCGAGATCACGGATCATGCCCTCGAAGGCGCCCACTTCGACGACCGGCGGCGACGGCCGATCAAGCTTGGCGCTGATCTCGCGCATCAACCCTTCCAAAGGTCGGGTGTCGAGCGCCGAGGCGTCGACGGCGACGCCCTGATCGATCTTGTCGTGCAGCGAACGCAACGTCTGTTCGATGGGGCGCGTGTCGACGATCGTCTCGGGCCGGCGGTCGATGCGCGCGCCGAGCTCGTGAATCATATTCTCGAAGGCGCCGGCGTCGATCGCCGATGACGTCGAATGATCGAGCTTGGCGCTGATCTCGCGCATCAACTCTTCCAAAGGTCGTGTGTCGAGCGCCGAGGCGTCGACAGCGACGCCCTGATCGATCTTGTCGTGCAGCGAGCGCAACGTCTGTTCGAGGGGGCGCGTGTCGACGATCGTCTCGGGCCGGCGGTCGATGCGCGCGCCGAGCTCGTGAATCATATTCTCGAAGGCGCCGGCGTCGATCGCGGATGATGTCGACTGATCGAGCTTGGCGCTGATCTCGCGCATCAGGCCTTCGATAGGCCTCGTGTCGACCGCCGCGGGACGCTCGCCGAGCTTGCGCAAAACCTGTTCGAGGGGCGCGGTGTCGATGACGGGATTGGCGCGCCGATCGATGCGGGCGCCGAGATCCTGGATCATGCTCTCGAAAGTGGTCGGATCGACAGCCGCGATCGGCCTGTCGAGCTTGGCGCTGATTTCGCGCATCGTCTGCTCGAGCAGCCTGGTGTCGAGCGGCGCACCGGGCGGCGATGCATAATGGGTCTCGATGCTCTCGCGCACGCCGTCGATGCGCCGCGACAAATCTTCGAACGCACCGGAATTGAACGGCGGCGCGGACGCCGCGGACGCACGCTCCAGCGCTTGATCAATCTTCGACGCGATCTGTTCCAACCGCCATTCGATCGAGGAAAGGGCCGAAGGCGGCGTCGAGCGCTCGACCAGCGCGCGCGCCTCGGCGAGCAAGGCGGCAAGTTCGGCCGATTCGTGCCGCGGCGCCGGGCTCGTCGACAGACGGTCGACCCGATCGGCGAGTTCGCCAATCTGTTTTTCAAGACGATCCAGCGGCGCCAGCCGCTGCGCCAGCGCACCAAGAAAGCCGCGCGTCTCCTCGATCTGCCGGCGGATGCGCTCGAATGTCGCGGGATCGATGTGCGCGCCGGAAATGCCGTCGACCTTCGCGCCGATGGCGCCGATCTCGCGCTGGAGCGCCTCGACGGCGTCGCGCGGATCATGGGCGCGCAAGGCCTCGCGCAAGCCGGCGACGAGGCCTTCAACCGGCGCGAGCAGATTGTCGCGGGCGCCGTTCTCGCGGCATGCCGCCACCCGTTGACCTAAGTCCCGTATCGCCCCTTCGAGCGCGACGACGGCGTTTCTTGGGGCAAGATCGGCGAGGTTGCGCGACATGGCGGCTAGTTCGGCGCGCAGGGCCTCGATATTGGCCGCCGGCGCCTCGCGCTTTTCATTTTGCTCGCGTCGCATTTCATCGAGGCGTTGGCTGAGTTTCCGGATCTCCGCCTGCAACGCCGCCGCCGAGCTCTGCTCTTGCGCCGTAATCGCTCTTGCCGCGGGTTCGGCGGCGGCGGGTTCGGCGGCGGCGGCGCGGATCGGGCGCGTCGGTTCGACCGACTTGGCGACCGGCGCGTCGACGCCGAAATTGCGCCAGGAGCCCTTCAAGGGTTCGGGCGAGCTGGAGGCGGTCTGCGCATCCAATTCCTGGCGGCGGCGCGCGATCTGCGAGACGGCGTCGTCAATGTCGATGCGCGGGCGGCCGCGGGTCGCGACGCGGCTCTTGTCGGGCGCCCCGATTCGCCGCGACAATTCGTTCAAGCGTTCGTCGAGATCGCGCGCATTGTCGGCGCGCGGCTCCATGCGGGCGGCAAGTTGTTTGGTCAAAGCGTCGCGCTCGGCCTGCTGCCGGCCGATTCGCTCCTCGAGACTTTCGAGTCGGCCGACGACCACCTTCAAGGCGTCGCGTTCCTCAGCCTCGCGCGCGCCAGTGGCGGCGCGTTCGTTTCGCATGGCGACCTGTTTGGCCAGGGCGTCGCGCTCGGTCTGTTGGCGGGCGATGCGTTCTTCGAGGCTTTCGAGGCGGCCGACGACAGCTTTGAACGCTTCGCGTTCATCACGCCGCTCGTCCTGGCTGCGCTCGATCAGGCTGGCGACTGAATCGAAGGCGCGCGCGGTGCGGGCGTCGCTCTTGGCGGCGCGGCTCTCGAATTTACTGATCGCAGCATTGAGCAATTCCTCGGCGCGCGCCGATTCGTCTGGCGCGGCCGGACGAATTTGCGCGCGCGGGCGAGGTTCCGCGCGACTATCGGCGCTATCGCGCCGCAGCCGTCCGGCGCGCGCCTCGCCGCGGCCGGGGCCGCCGGCCAATCGCTCGCTGATCGCCTCAAGGCGCTGATTTTCGTCCCAATCCTCGGGGTCGACGCCCTGATCGGCGGCCTGGTCGGCGATGACTTCGTCGAGCCATTCGCCCAGACTCATGCCGGCGCGGCGAGCGGCTTCCTCGGCGGCATCGCGCGTTTCGCGCCCGACTCCCCTGACGCTCCAAGCAGCGGCTCTGTTCATCTTTGCAACCGTAACCGGAATCTTAAGAATCGAAGCGCCACCGGCCCGTATTGGCGCCGCGGGTGGCATGTTTCGGCCCGCGTGGTGAAGAAATCGTTAATGGCGTCCCAAATTGGCGCTATTGGCGCGACTGACGACGCACATTCCCGCCGTGGCCGGCACGCCAAGCAATCCTGGATTGGGTCTCGCCGCCGCGAATCGAGGGCTCTCCGGTCGACCTACCGGCGATTTCGCTTCTTGTCGCGATGATAGGTCAGCGCCAGAGCCACGCAATGGCTCAACGCCGGTTCGGGGATCACGTCGGCGCTGTCGAAGACGATGCTTCGGGCGCCCTCGAACCTGAATTGCGTGGGATAAAGCTCGCGAAAAGTGGCGATCAGATTCGTTTGACAATGAACGTAGAGCGCATATCGGGCGGGCGCCGACTTGACCCGGTCGATTCGGATCGTCGTCCCGCTTCCCGTCTGCGTGGTGAGGTAGCTCGGCTGTCCCCATCTGAGCGCCTCTTCGAGCTTGCCGACACCGTCGGTCGCCGAAGCGGTCTCGAAGATCAATTGTCGCAGAAACAGCAATTTTTCCCGCAAGGCGCCGGGATAGCCGCGGAAGGCCGCCTCGACTTCCGCGTTTTCAAACGGTCTTTCGGCCATCGCCAGACCCCCGCCGCGCCTCGACGATCCGCAACGCCTCGGCGAAAGCCGCCTCGACGCCGAGCCGGCTGGTGTCGAGCACCGCGGCGTCGGGCGCCGCTTTCAGCGGCGCGGCGGCGCGCTCCGAATCGCGCGCGTCGCGTTTGGCGATATCGGCGAGGATGGCGCCGTAATCGACCCTTTCGCCGCGCGCGGCGAGTTCCAGCGCACGTCGCTGGGCGCGCACTTCGGGACTGGCGGTGACGAAGATTTTGACGTCGGCCTGCGGACAGATGACGGTTCCAATGTCGCGACCGTCAAGCACGGCGCCGCCGGGCCGCCCGGCAAAATTGCGCTGCGCCTGGATCAGCGCCTCGCGCACTGCCGGCAGCGCCGCGACGACCGAGGCCGCCTCGCCCATCTCGCGCGTGCGCAGCCGTGCCTCGTGGAAATCGATCAGCGCCAGTCCGCGCGCCGCCGCGACCGCCGCCTCGACATCGCCCAGCGCGCGGCCCCGATCGAGAAGAGCGGCCGCCGTCGCCCTGTAGAGAAGTCCGGTATCGAGATGCGGCAGGGCGTAGTGGCTGGCGAGCCGGCGCGCGAGCGTGCCTTTGCCTGAAGCGGCCGGTCCGTCGATTGCGATGATCATGCTTTAAAGGGCCCCGCCGAACGATGCGGCTCTTAAGGCTTCGTCGCGCCGCTGTCACGCGCGCGCCTTAACCGCGGTGATTTGGCGCCCGGATTGGCGTCGCGAGCGGCTCGGCCTCGGCCGCCGCTGGCCCGGCGCCAGCCCGAATCTTCGCTCGCAATCGACGCCGAGCGGAGGATATGGTTTTGACGCCAGCGGCCGGTCGGCCCTGATTATATTGAAGGACATTTTAAGATGAAGAGCGAACGATTTCGATTTCTTGCCCGCGGCGCCGTTTTGGCCCTCACCTATGGCGCAATCGGCGCCGCTTGCGCGATGGCGGATGAGATGGCTCCGGTCCCCGAGATTCAGCCAGGCGTGCTGGCGGGCTATCTCCCGCGCGCCGCTCTGCCCGACAGCGTCGCCCTGTTGCCGCCGCCGCCGGCCGAAGGTTCGGCCGCTCTGGCGATGGATCATGAAATCAGCCAGGGGTATCTCGTCCTCGAAGGCTCGCCGCGCTGGAAATTGGCCGGGATGGACGCCAATCTGTCCTTCCCCTGGGCCGCCGGCGACTTCTCCTGCGCGATGAATGCGCCGGTGACGCAGACCGACACGCCGCGTCTCTACCAGCTCTTGCGCCGCGTGATGAGCGACGCGGGCGCTTCCACCCGCGCGGCGAAGGACAATTACAAGCGCCAGCGGCCGTTCATGGTGAACAAGGCGGCGACCTGCACGCCCGGCGCCGAGGAGCATCTGGCGCAGGACGGCTCTTATCCCTCCGGCCATACCGCGATCGGTTGGACCTGGGCGCTGATCCTTAGCGAAATCGCGCCCGATCAGGCCCAGGCGATTCTGGCGCGCGGCCGCGCCTTCGGCCAGAGCCGCGTCGTCTGCAACGTTCATTGGCAAAGCGACACGATCGAAAGCCTGGAACTGGCGGCGGGGACGGTCGCCAGGCTGCACGACGACCCGACCTTCGTCGCCGATCTCGACGCCGCCAAGAGCGAAATCGCCGCCGCTCACGCGAAGAAACTGGCGCCGCAACGCAACTGCAAGGCGGAGGCCGACGCCTTGGCCCAACAGCCGCCGCAGGCGCCGTAGCCAGCCACGGCGATCCCTGGCGCCGCACAGCGCCAGGCCGCCGATTGGGACCCGCCGCCGCTCAGGCGAATTGCGCGCCGAGCTGTTCCATCAAAATGCGAAAACCGGGGAAGCTGGTGGCGATCATGGCGGAATCGTCGATCGTCATCGCTCTCTCCGACGCCAGTCCCATCACCAGAAAGCTCATCGCGATGCGGTGGTCGAGATGGGTCTCGACCATGCCGCCGCCGCGCACGGCGCCGTCGCCGCCCCGCACGATGAGATCGTCGCCTTCAATGGCGTGATCGACGCCGGCCGCCGCGAGTCCCGCCGCCACCGCGGCGAGGCGATCCGATTCCTTGACGCGCAATTCGTGCAGGCCGCGCATGTGCGTCTCGCCTTGCGCGAAAGCGGCGGCGACCGCCAGAACCGGATATTCGTCGATCATCGAGGGGGCCCGGGCGGCCGGCACATCGACGCCCCTGAGTGAGCTCGCCCGCACGCGCAAATCCGCGACATCCTCGCCGCCCTCCCGGCGCCGGTCGATGACTTCGATCCCGGCGCCCATTTCCAAAAGCGTCGTCAGGAGCCCGGTGCGCAGCGGATTCATCATCATGCCCTCGATCACCACGTCCGAGCCCGGGGTGATGAGCGCGGCGACGATCGGGAAGGCGGCCGAGGAAGGATCGGCGGGGACCACGACCGGATTGGGGCGCAGTTCGGGGCGCCCCTTGAGGGTGACCCGCCTCCCGGCCTCGCCTTCCGGCGCGACTTCGACCTCGGCGCCGAAATGGCGCAGCATCTTCTCGGTGTGGTCGCGCGACGCCTCCGCCTCGATCACAGTCGTCGCGCCCGGCGCATTGAGCCCGGCCAGCAGCACCGCCGATTTGATCTGCGCCGAGGCGACCGGCGTGCGATAGACGATCGGCGCCGGTTCGTCGGCGCCGCGCAACACGATCGGGCAGCGGCCGCCCTCGGCCTGCGACAGGGTCTGCGCGCCCATCAGCGCCAACGGATCGAGGATGCGGCGCATCGGCCGCTTGCGCAGCGAGGCGTCGCCGTCGAAAGTCGCGGTGACAGCATGCCCGCCGACGACCCCCATCATCAGCCGCGCGCCCGTGCCGGCATTGCCGAAATCGAGGGGATGGCGCGGCGCCAGCAGCGCCCCGACCCCCATTCCGGCGACCCGCCAGCTTCCCTCGCCGATCCGCTCGACGCGCGCGCCGAGCGCCTTGCAGGCCTCGCCGGTGCGCATCACATCGTCGCCTTCCAGCAGGCCTGAGATTTCGGTGACGCCCCGGCACAGCAGGCCGAAGATGAAAGCGCGGTGCGAGATCGATTTATCGCCTGGCGGGCGCGCGGCGCCCTTTAGCGCGCCGCCACGGCGGCAGGAGAGCGGCTTTGCCGCTTGATTGGCATGTGAGGACACGTTTTCGCTCGCTATTCACGCGAAATCCCGATCGCTGGGTGGTTCGTCGGCCCGGGGCTGGTAGCATCCGTCGCCACGCCTGTCGACCGGCCGTGCAAAGCGATTGACATGGGCTTTGCAGCCGACTAACCGATGCCACCCAAACATGACCCGAGAGCAGGGATTTTACAGAAGTGGCGAAAATCGAGCTCGGAAGCAAGCGCCAATGCCAGAACTGCGGCGCAAAATTCTTCGACCTGAACAAGGACCCGATCGTCTGCCCCAAATGCGGAACCATCTTCCAGGGGGCGGCGCGCGCCCAGCGTGCAGCGCCGAAGGACGAAGAGGAAGAAGAGGAGGTCCTGGCTCCGGCCGGCGTCGAAATGGTGCCGCTGGAGGAAGCGGACGCCGGCGAGGATAAGGTCGCCGCGGTCGCCGACGACGATATCGAAGTCGAGGACGACGAAGCCGCCGAGGACACTTTCCTCGAAGAGGAGGAAGAGGACGACGACGATGTCGCCGCCCTGATCGACGGCGATATCGCCAACGACGAGGAGCCGTGAGGCGGCGCTCAGCGCGGCCTTTGCGAGAGGCAGCGCGGCCTTTGCGAGAGATAGTCGAAGGAATCGACGAAGCAGGCCTTGTGAGCGGGCCGACTTTGAGTCTATACAGCCGCCCCGCTGCAAACGAGGCCGGTCCCAACCGGTCCCGTCCATCGGGTTGTTGAGAATTTGGGGCCATAGCTCAGTTGGGAGAGCGCTTCAATGGCATTGAAGAGGTCGTCGGTTCGATTCCGTCTGGCTCCACCAAACTCATTCTTTCTCGGTTGAATTGCCTGTCGCAGCCGGGCGCATGATGTCTCTGTTTGGACAATTCGGTTGGGGCCCCGCCCTGTGAAACCAGTCTGCGCCTCATCCGCGCCGCGGGCTTATCGGCCAAAACGAAAGAATGGCGACCATGACCGCCGATATTGTCTTTCTCGTCGACGTCGACAACACGCTTTTCGAAAATGATCGTTTCCAACAGGAGCTTCGCCAGCACCTGCAATCTTTCTATGGCGACCATGCCAACGAGGTCTATTGGGCCGCCTTCGACAAATTGCGGGCCGAACTTGGCTATGTCGATTATCTCGGCGCCTTGCAGCATCTGCGACTTGAAGCGCCTCACGATCCTCGAATCTTGCTTCTGGCCAATTGGCTGCTCGAATATCCCTATGCCGATCGCCTCTATCCCGGCGCGCTCGACGCCGTCCGCCACCTCAGGCAGTGGGGACCCGTCGTCATCCTCTCCGACGGCGACGCGGTCTTCCAGCCGCACAAGATCGACCGTGCCGGCCTCAGTCGCGCGTTCGACGGCAATGTGCTGATTTATGTTCACAAAGAAAAGGAGCTGGAGGCGATCGAACGCGCCTATCCGGCAAGGCATTATGTGCTGATCGACGATAAGCTGACCATCCTCGACGCGGTCAAGCGCGGATGGGGCGATCGGGTTACGACTGTCTTTCCCAGGCAGGGGCGCTACGCGCTGGAGGCGGCGGCGCGCACGGACCTGCTGGCCGCCGACGTTGCTTTCGCGCACATCGGCGACCTCATGGGGCACAATCTGCTTTCGCTAACCCGCTCGTGAAGTGACGATGAACGACAAACGAGACGCCGCGCGCATGCTGGCCCATCAGCGGTTCTCGTCGTTCCCCGTCGATCTACTCGCAGATATGCGTCCCGGCGACGAGACTGAGGCCTATGCGCTACAGTCGGCGGCGAATCGACAACTCAGTAAATTGGGGCTCGGACCGCCGGTCGGCCACAAGATCGGCTGTACGACGCCTGTCATGCAGGCCTTTCTTGACATTCACAGCCCATGCGCCGGCGATATTTTTGCCACCGGCGTGCTCCAAAGCGGCCAGCGGATCCGTCGCGCCGATTATCGCCGGCTCGGCGTCGAATGCGAGATCGCGGTCGAAATCTCGCGCGAAATCGACCCCGGCGACGCGCCATTCACGCGCGAGACGATCGCGTCCGCGGTCGGCGCGGTCATGGCGGGCATTGAGATCGTCGACGACCGCTATCTCGATTACCGGTCGCTTGGCGTGCCAACTTTGATTGCGGACAATTTCTTCAATGCGGGATGTGTGCTCGGCGAGCCGGTGAGGGACTGGCGAAAGCTCGATCTTGAGCGGCTCGAGGGGCGCACGATCATCGATGGCGAGGAAGTGGGCCGGGGACACGGCGCCATGGTGCTCGGTCATCCCCTTGAGGCGTTGGCCTGGCTCGCGAACTCGCGCGCGGCGCGCGGATTGGGCCTGGCCCAAGGAAAATTCGTGTTTCTCGGAAGCCTGGTCGAGACCAAATGGCTCGACGCCGGCGATTGCGTGCGCATAGAGATCGAAGGCCTTGGCGCGCTCGACCTGGACGTCTCGGAATAGATTCGCCGCCACGCCGAGGGTCGCCAGCCGCGACCGATGGTGTTGAACCGCTTGCATCAGGGAGAAGGCGAGATGCCGATCAAGGAACGGGTGCTCATCACCGGCGCCGCGGCCGGAATCGGTCGCGCCACGGCGGATCGCTGCCGCGCTGAGGGATACGAAGTCGTCGGCGTGGATCGGGATGGCGACGGCATCCGCGCCGATCTGTCGCTCCCGGACGCGACCGCCGCGGCGCTGGCGGAAGCGTTGCGGGGCGGTCCCATCACCCGGCTGGTCAATAATGTCGGCATTGTGCGGCCCGGGCTGGTTGAGGAGCAGAGCTTCGAAGATCTTGAGATCGCGGTTTCGTTGAACATCCGTTGCGCGCTGCAATGCCTGCAGGCGCTGCTGCCAGGAATGAAGGCGGCGCGTTTCGGGCGCGTGGTCAACATTTCCTCGCGGGCGGCGCTCGGCAAGGAGCGCCGCACCGTCTACGCCGCGACCAAATCGGCGCTGATCGGCATGACCAAAGTATGGGCGCTGGAGCTTGGCGGCGATGGCGTCACCGCCAATGCGATCGGCCCGGGTCCCATTCGCACCGATCTGTTTGATCGCGCCAACCCGCCGGACAGCCCGCGCACGCGGGCGATCATCGAGGCCATTCCGGTGGGCCGCGTCGGCGCCCCCGAGGATGTCGCAAACGCCGTCGCCTTCCTGCTCGATGCGCGCAGCGGATTCGTAACCGGCCAAACTCTCTACGTCTGCGGCGGCATGACCGTGGGCGCGGCCGGCAGTTGAGACGAGCGTGGGGATTGCCTGACGCCTTGCGGCGTCGAACAGCCACGCGCGCATTCTCTGCAAAATTTGCCGCCATTCGAGCACTCGACGGCGCGGCCTCGGCGTAATACGTTTCAAATGAGACTTAAGCGAGAGTGGCCGCAAAAACTGCGGACGGAGGAAAAACATGGCCTCGGTGGACGTTGTCAACGTGCGCAAATCTTACGGCGCCACGGAGGTTATTCATAACGTTTCGGCAAATATCGCCGATGGTGAGTTTGTTATTCTTGTGGGACCGTCGGGCTGCGGGAAATCAACGCTGTTGCGTATGATCGCTGGCCTTGAGTCGATCACCGCGGGCGACATCAGAATTGGCGAACGGGTCGTCAATCACCTCGCGCCGAAGGACCGCGACATCGCCATGGTGTTTCAGAATTATGCGCTTTATCCGCATAAGACCGTGGCCGAAAATATGGGCTTCGCCCTCAAACTTCGGCACGCCTCCAAAGCCGAGATCGAGACGCGCGTGCGACGCGCGGCCGAAATTCTTGACGTCACGCCCTACCTTTCGCGCTATCCCCGTCAGCTTTCGGGCGGCCAGCGGCAGCGCGTGGCGATGGGTCGCGCCATCGTGCGCGACCCGAAAGTGTTCCTGTTCGACGAGCCGCTCTCCAACCTCGACGCCAAACTGCGCGTGCAGATGCGCGCCGAAATCAAGGAACTGCACCAACGGCTGAAAACCACGACCGTCTATGTGACGCATGATCAGGTCGAAGCGATGACCATGGCCGATCGCATCGTCGTCATGCGGGACGGAATCGTCGAGCAGGCGGGATTGCCGTTGGAGCTTTACGACCGGCCGGCGAATCTGTTCGTCGCCGGGTTCATCGGTTCGCCAGCGATGAACCTCTTGAAAGGGACGATCAGGATTGACGGCAAACCGTCGTTTGTGGCCGATGGGGGAGTGACGCTGCCGCTCTTGTCGGCTCCGGCCGGCGCCGATGGCCGGCCCTGCATCTACGGGATCCGACCCGAACATTTGACGCTTGGCGGCGGCGATCCTAACGCGGAAGTGTCGGTGATCGAGCCGACCGGCTCGGAGACGCAGGTATTCGCCAGGCTCGGGACCCAAAAGATCGTCGGCGTATTCCGCGAGCGCATTTCCGCCAAGCCCGGCGAGATGCTCTCCATAGCGCCGAACGTCAGCGCCGCGCATTTGTTCGATTCGGCGACGGGAGTTCGACTGCAGTAAAAAGATCGCACGCGGATCGATTGGAGCCGGGTTTGCGCTATGAGTTGATGCTGCCGCACCAGATCAGGGTGGCGATCGAGGAGCGATGGCCGGTCGTCCTGCCGCTCGGCGTGCTCGAATATCACGGCGAGCACATGGCCGTCGGCATGGATACGCTGGCGGTCGTGAAAATTCTTGAAATTCTCGAAGCCGAGATGAACCTGATCATCCTGCCGCCTTTCTATTACGGCGCCGCCAGCTATGCCGTCTCGCCGCCGGAGGGCAACGGTTCGCTGCATGTGAATGCGGAGAGGCTCATCCCGTTCGCGCAAGAGATGTTCGGCGGGCTTTTGCGGATAGGCTTTCGCAACATCCACGTCATCGTCCACCACCAGACGGAGAATTTTGCGGCGGGGATGCCGACCGATCTCGCGTTCAAATTCGGAGCCCGGCAAGCGATCTTCGCCTTCCTGGAAAAGGAGCGCGGCGAGGGCTGGTGGGGCCGCGAGAACATGGCGGATTATTACGCTGAGCAATCTTCCGGCGACGATCCATTCAACTGGATCAAGGCGCATCCGCTGATGACGCCCGAAGCGATGTCCGCATATCCATTCGATCACGCCGGGCAGGGCGAGACGTCGTTGCTGATGGCGCTGTGTCCCGGAGGGGTCGATCTGGCGTTTTTGTCGGACAAGACATGGTACACGCGCAGCGCTGGGCAATCCTCGCTGGAATTGGGCGTTCGAGGCCGAGGGCTTATCCTCGATCATTTGCGCAAAGCCTTGGCGCCGCCTGAGCCGCGGCTAGCGGACAAACCGCAATAGGCGCCGCGGTCGGTCCGCAAAGCAGGTTGATTGACTTCCCCAAGACCTGTTCCATACTAGCATGCGGCTGCGAGTTTCCTGAGATTTTATGCGCTGCCGGGCTCCCGGTGAGGCTGGGAGCTCTGAAGAATACGCGGGGTCGGCGCCGCTGTGCCGTGGCGCGCCGTGCTGAACGCGGGGACGCGTCGGTAAAGATAAGAATGAGAACAATCGGGAGGAGTCATCCATGAGAGTAGGTGTTTACCAGCAGCTTATGGCTATGCAGGCAAGCCGCCGCGATGTGCTGAAGGGCGCGGCGGCGGGCGCGGCGCTCGCAGCGGGCGGCGGCTTGGGGCTTTCGACGAACTCGGCCTATGCCGCCGATAGCGTCGTCGCCCAGATCATGAAAATTCCGGGGGCCGGCAATGGATCGCCGACCGACGCCGATTGGCAGAAGGTCGGCGCGCTCTGCCTTGAGCCGACCAAGGCGAACGTGAAGGAGGGCGAGTTCAAAGGCGTCGAATTCTCCTTTATGGGCCTCAATAACCAGAATCTGCACAATTTCCTGTTTCGCGGCTTCCTGACGCCGTGGGAGGCCTATACCGGCGCCAAGATCAAATGGATCGACCTCGCCCAGGCCGACTATAACGCACGCCTGCAGCAGTCGATTGCGACCGGCACGGTCGACTACGACATCATTGAAATGGGCGCGCCGTTCGAGGGCGACATGGGCGTCAAGGATCTCCTGTCGGAAATGCCCGACTGGGTGAAGACGCAGATCGATTTCGACGATTACGTCAACTACCTCAAGCCGCCAGTCGGCACCTGGAATGGGAAAATCCATCGCGTCACTATCGACAGCGATTGTCATACGATGAACATCCGCACCGACGTGTTCTCCGACCCCGACCTCGCCAAGGCCTGGAAGGCCGAGGGCGGCAAGGGCGACTGGGGGGCGCCGAAGACCTGGCAGCAGGTGCAGGCCGTCACCAAGTTCCTCAAGGGCAAGAAGGTCAAGGGCAAGGACGTCTACGGCTTCCTCGATCAGCCCAAGCCCTGGGGCGGATTTCAGTTCTACTTCACCGCCAGCCGCGCGACGGCCTATGCCAAGTATCCGGGCGAGAAGAACTGGCTGTTCGATGAGAACATGAAACCGCAGGTCAACAATCCCGCCTTCGTGCGGGCGATCCAGGACGTTGTCGACGCGCTGCCCTACGAGCCGGCCGATCAGCTCAACGCCGATCCCGGCACCACCGCCTTCCAGCAATTCCTGACCGGCACCGGCTCGCTGCTCGAATGGTGGGGCGACATCGGCACTGTCGCGCGCACCAGCGACACGGCGACGATCGGCGACGTGCTCGACTTCGATATCCTGCCGGCTTCCGACGACGTCTATAACTTCCGCAAGGGTCAGTGGGAGAAGCTCGCCAGCGGACCCAATGTGGCGCCCAATATGGCCTATCTCGGCTGGGGCATCTACGTCATGAAGACGGTCGACGCCGATCCCAAACGTCAGAAGGCGGCCTGGAGCGCGGCGGCCCATCTCGGCGGCAAGGATCTGTCGATGTGGACGGCGGCCTATCCGTCAGGCTTCCAGCCCTACCGCAAGAGCCACACCAACATCGCCCTGTGGGAACTTGCCGGCTACGAGAAGAAATACATCACGTCCTATATGGACTCGCAGTCGACTTCCTATAACCACCCCAATTCCGCGATCGAGCCGCGCATCCCCGGCATCTTCCAATATTACAGCATCGCGGAAGACGAATTGACCAAAGTGTTCGCCGGCAAGGAGACCGCGCAACAGGGCGCCGACAATATCGCGACGGCCTGGGACAAACTTACCGACAAGCTCGGCAGGGAAAACCAGGTTAAATATTATCGCATCTCGATGGGCATCTGAGCTCGTTGAGCAATCGGTTCGTCCAGATGATCTCCCCGCGGCGAATTCCGCCGCGGGGGCGTCTGCCGAGCGAACAATCGGAGCGCCTTCAGGCGAAGCGAGCCTCGCCTCGCCGCCAGGACGCGCATGAAAAGCGCGGATAGGGGGCCGCAGGCCGCATGATCGCCGAGCAGAACGGAAAGAGTCAGTGACCGGAGGCATGCTCGAAACCGCGCATGAGGTTCTGCCAGAGTGGCGCGTTTCGGCGGGACGAAGGCTGTTCCGGCTCGCAACGCTGCTGCTTTTCGCGGTCGCCGTGCTGCAATTGATGGATGCGCTCGGCGTAACGACGATCGGCTTTTCGAATTGGCGGCCGCTCCTCTACGCATTCGTGCTATGGGGCGTCGCGCTCGGCGGCAGCCAGGTCCTGGCCCGCGGCGAGCCCGGTCAGCAGACGGTTTTTGTCCTGCCTGCGCTGCTGTTCACTGTCGCCATGGTGATCTTTCCGACCTTTTTTGGCCTCTACATGGCCTTTACCGACTGGAACCTCAACGCCGAGTCGGGGCATCATTTCAACGGACTGGACAATCTGGCGACACTCTGGGGCGATTCCTATTTCTGGAATGCGCTCGGCAATATGACGTTCTACGTCCTGACCGTCCTCGTGCAATATGCCATCGCCTTCGGCCTCGCCTTGCTGCTCAACGCCGAAATTCGCGCGCGCAAGTTCTTCCGCGTGGCCTTTCTCTTGCCCTTCATGCTGAGCCCGGTCGCGGTGAGCTGGATGATCGGCAAGTCGATCATGGAGAACCGCTTCGGCCCGGCGGCGACTTTCGCAAGATTCATCGGCTGGGAAAATCCAGCCTTCTTCACCTCGCCGTGGATCGCCAAGACAAGCATCGCCATCATGGATAGCTGGGTGTGGATTCCCTTCATCGTGATCATGCTGCTCGCCGGCCTGCAGGCGCTCCCCAACGAGGTGAAGGAAGCGGCCAAGGTCGACGGCGCGGGCCCGTGGCAGTCGTTCTGGGAAATCACCTTTCCCCTCATGCTGCCGGTCAGCGTCACCGCCGTCGTGCTCAGGATCATCTTCGAACTGAAACTCGCCGACATCGTCATCAATGTCACGGCGGGCGGCCCGGGCGGGGCGACCGACACGATTTCTAGCTTTGTCTACCGCGAATATCGCGACCGGTCGAATGTCGGCTACGCGACGATGGTGGCGGAGATCTATCTCGTCATCATCATCGTGTTCGTCACCTTGCTCCTGAAAATGGTCAACAGATTCATGCAGAAAATGACGTGAAGGTACGAGCCATGAAAATGGGACCGGCTGACCAGAGGAGACGGTCGCGTGACTGCTGAAGCCGCCGCGCGCGCCCCGTCAAAGGCGCGTCCGCAAGACACCGCCGAAGCCGCGCCGTGGAAACGCATTGGCGCGCGCGTACTGATCTATGCCGCGCTGTTGCTGTGGACCTTCATCGCCCTGTTCCCGCTCTATTGGACGCTCTCGACCTCGTTCAAGCTCGGCAAGGACGTCACACAGGGCCACCTCCTGCCCTGGATTGACTTCGCGCCGAACTGGAAAGGCTGGCAATCGCTGGGCCTCTCACCCGACACGATTTTCGCGACCTCGAACGTGCGCGACGAATTCCTCAAGCGCTTCCTCAACAGCGTCATCGCCTCGGTCGGCGCTTCCGCGCTGGCGGTGACGATCGGCTCGCTCGCCGCCTATGGGCTCAGCCGTTTCGACTATAAATTCGGCATCTGGCGCAACAAGGATATTTCGTTCTTCTTCCTCTCGCAATTGATCCTGCCGCCAGTGGTGCTCGCCATGCCCTTCCTCATTCTCTACAAGCAACTGGCGCTGCTCGACACAAGAATCGGCCTCATTCTCATTTACACGCTGATGGTGCTTCCGATCGTGATCTGGGTCATGCGCGATCAGTTCGACACGATCCCCACCGAGATCGAGCAGGCCGCGCTCGTCGACGGTTGTTCGATCTGGGGCGCGTTCCTGCGCATCGTGTTGCCGATCGCGCTTCCCGGCATGGTCGCCGCGTTCATTCTGTCAATCGTCCTTTGCTGGAACGAATATTTCTTCGCCTCGCTGCTGACCGGCTTCGACGCCCAGACCCTGCCGGTGATGGTGGCGAGCCAAACCGGATCGCAAGGCATCAATTGGTGGTCGATGGCCGCGCTATCGACGGCGGCGATCGCACCCCTGGTCCTGATCGGGGTATTCCTCGAGCGTTATATCGTCATGGGATTGACCGCGGGCTCGGGGCGATAGCCGACTTTCGCCGCACGAGAAGCGCGGCGACCCAGCCATGGATCTGGCGTCAGCACAGTCGACGTTGCGGCGGCGCTCGCTCCCATCCGAAAACGCTGCGGCCTCCATAAGCACGCGACTGGCTCCGCTCCTGCGCGATCAGCGCTTCAACGGACGGACCGCATGCGTGACGCTCGAGCCGACGCGCTTGATCATCGAGCCGCTTCAACGCGCCCAATTCTTCCTCGCGCCCGAGCTTCGCCTTCTGCATCGCCGCCTTCAGAATCTGGATCGTCTGATCGTAGACCCGGATAGGCACGGGAAACGGATGCCGATCCTTGCCGCCATGCGCCAGGGAAAACCGCGCCGGATCGCTGAAACGATACGGCGCGCCATGCAAGACTTCCGCGACCATCGCCAAGGCGCGAACCGTCCGCGCTCCGATTCCAGGAATAAGCAGCAGTTCGGAGAAATCACGCGGGCCGCATTCCGCCGCCGCCGCCAGATTGCCATGAAGGCGCCGCGTCAGCACATCGCTCGGACGCACGTCGTGATGGCCTGGCATGATCAGATGCGGCAAAAAAGGCTGGCCTGGGATGGCCGGTTCGCCAACGCTCAGAGGCTGTATCTTGATCCGGGCGAATTCCCGGGCAATCTTGGCCGGTCCCAAAGATTCGATCATCGCGACCTGGCCGCGGCGCGACGCTTCGGCGCGCCGATCGGTGAGATTGCAGATCTCGCCCTGCCCCTGACCATCGATCGCCGCATGCGGCTCTTCCACGAAGCTCTTCAGCCCTTCGGAAAGCCAATGGTAACGACGCGCCTGTTTGCTGTCGCCGTTCATGCCCTGTTGCACGACCACCCATCGCCCGTCATCGGCGACGATGAAACCATGCAGATAGAGGTCGAAACCGTCCTGCACGGCGGCGCTATCGACCTTGGCGACGAGACGGCTCACGTTTGCAAGCTTCGCGCCGTCGAACCCGGTTCTCTCGCCAATGGCGACGAGTTCATGCGGGGTCTGCCTGGAATGTTTCCCCCGACCGCCGCAGACGTGGATTCCGAGTTCGCCTGACAACGGCGCAAGGCCGCGTTTCAGCGCGCCGATGACGCTGGTGGTGATGCCCGAGGAGTGCCAATCCATCCCCATCACCGCGCCGAATGACTGGAACCAGAACGGATGAGCCAAACGCCGCAGCAACTCTTCGCGGCCGTATTGATGCACGATCGCCTCGCACATCACCGCGCCGAGACGCGTCATGCGATCGGACAGCCATTTCGGCACGCGCCCGCCGTGCAAGGGCAGATCGGCGCTTCCGCTGCGCTGCGCCATGGCTTCCCCTTTACTGGATTGTTCGTGATATGTTCTAGACCAATCGGATAAACCAGGCAACTCGCCTCGTCGCTATTCTTCACCCGATCCTATCGTTTGGGAAAAAGCTGCTCGCGTCGCCTCGCGTCATGCCTTCCCGGCCCCCGTATCGGCGACGGCGGCCGGCGCGACATGCTCGGGATCGGTCTCATCACGGGGATGAAGCAGCAGCGCGATCAGTCCGGTCCAGCCGGTCTGGTGCGAAGCGCCGAGGCCGCGCCCGGTGTCGCCGTGGAAATATTCGTTGAACTGGAGACGATCACGGAAGTTGACGTCTTCCCACTGACGGCTCGATTCGCCGAGATAGGCGCGACGCCCCGATGGGTCCTTCGCAAAAAGGCGCCGCAATCGCCTGGTGAGCTCCTCGGCGATCTCTTTGAGCGACAAAAACTCTCCCGATCCCGTCGGGCATTCGAGCCGATAGACGTCGCCGTAAAACTTGTGAAGTTTATGAAGCGCTTCAACAATGAGGTAGTTGATCGGCATCCAGATCGGCCCACGCCAGTTGGAATTTCCGCCGAAGAGCCTGGTGTTTCCTTCGCCCGGCGTATAGGCGATGGCAAAGCTCCGATCGCCGAGCTGGAATATGCAGGGATGTTTCTCATGGTATTTTGAAAGCGATCTTATGCCGAAATCGGATAAGAATTCCGTTTCGTCGAGCATGCGCGACAGCACGCAATTGAGCCGGTGACGGCGCATCAGAGACAGTAATCGATAGTCCCGATCGTTTGGTTGGCGCCAATCCGACACCAGGCGCGCCAGATCGGGACGCTGGGCCATGAACCAGTTGAGGCGCGCGTGGAATTGCGGAAGCGTGTGCTCGAAATCCTCATGCAGAACTTCGACCGCGAGTAGAGGAATCAGGCCGACAAGCGAGCGCACGCGCAATTGCTGGCCGGGCTGCCCCGGCGTCTGCAGGACATCATAGTAAAAGCTATCCTGATCGTCCCACAAGCCGGTCTGCGCGGCGCCGCCCGTCGCATGAACGGCTTCGGAGATATACAGGAAATGCTCGAAATACTTCGTCGCGAGATCTTCGTAGACGTGGTTTTCGATCGATAGTTCGAGCGCGATGCGCATCATGTTCAAGGCGAAGGCGGCGACCCATGCGGTGGCGTCTGACTGGTCGACATAGCCGCCGCCCGCCAGCGGCGCGCTGCGGTCGAACGGCGCGATATTGTCGAGGCCGAGAAACCCTCCCTGAAAGATATTCGGGCCCTCCGAGTCCTCCCGATTCACCCACCATGTGAAATTCAGCATCAATTTGTGAAAGATGCGTTCCAGAAACACAATGTCGCCAACCCCCGAGCGTTTGCGGTCGATTTCATAAATCTGCAGGGCGGCCCACGCTTGAATCGGCGGATTGACGTCGTCGAAATCCCACTCGTAGGCCGGCAGTTGGCCATTGGGATTTTGCGCCCGCGCCTGCGTCACCAGAACCAGCTGGGCTTTCGCGAAAGCCGGATCGATCAAGGCGAATGTGACGCAATGAAACGCGAGATCCCAGGCGGCGAACCAGGGATATTCCCAAGTGTCGGGCATTGACATGACGTCGCCCAGCGCCAGATGGATCCAACTGGCGTTGCGCCCGCTGGCCCGTTCCGGCTCGGGCGCCGGCTGCAACGGGTCGCCTTGAAGCCATCGGCGCACGTCCAAGCCGTAGTATTGCTTGGACCAGACCATGCCGGCGAGCGCCTGACGCTGCACCAACCGATGATCTTCGTCGGCGATGCCCGATTGCAGAGCGGCGTAGAATTCGTCGGCGTCGGCGCGCCGCGCCGCGAACACCGCGTCAAAATCGAGCGACGGGGCCGCCTGTTCCTTCGGCCGCAACCGCACGCGGACGGCCATGCTGGCGCCGGCCGGAATATTGAGATCGTAATGCGCGGCGGCTTTGGTCCCCCGACGATCGGGATTGACCGCCGAAGTCTTGCCATTGACCAGCGCATCGTTGATTCCGTCTTTGAACCAGCCCTGGACATTGGTCCCGTACAAACGATTGGTATTGGTGTCGTTCTCGCAGAACAGCAGGCCGCCGGCTCCTGCGCAGAGCATCTCCATTGGCGGCAGACCCGGGTGGCTTGTCAGAATGGAGAAGTCGCCATCGGCTTCGAATTTCGGTTTGGAAATAATGGGAGTCCAGGACCAGATATTGCGTGCGCAAATCTGGGGCAACACATGCAGTCTCGCCGTCGCCGCGCCGCGATTATGGGCGGTGATGAGCAGCAGGATGTCGTCGGGCGCGGCCTTGGCGTATTCGATCTCGACGTCGAAATAATTGTTCTCGTCGAACACGCCCGTGTCGATCAACTCATACTCGCGATCCTCAAGTCCGCGCGCCGCGTTCTTGGCGACGAGATCGGCATAGGGAAAGGCGGCGTGCGGATATTTGTAGAGCATTTTCATATAGGCGTGCGTCGGCAGGCCATCGAGATAATAGGAGAGCTCCTTGACGTCTTCGCCGTGATTGCCTTCGGCGTTGGTGAGCCCGAACAGCCGCTCTTTGAGGATCGGATCGCGCCCGTTCCATAAGGCGACGCTCATGCAAATCCGCAGGTGGTCATCCGCGAAGCCGCCGATGCCATCCTCGCCCCAGCGATAGGCGCGACTGCGGGCGTGATCGTGGGGAAAATATTCCCAGGCCGATCCGTCGGCGCTGTAATCCTCACGCACTGTACCCCATTGCCGCTCGGCGAGATACGGGCCCCACTGGCGCCAGGCGTCGCCGGAAGCGATGCTGGCGAGCCGCCGGCCTTCCTCGGTGTCGCTTACTTTCGCGTGGGGCGCATTCGGCATTTCCATTTTCATAGAATCGATATCTCCGCGGCGACGCCGCCAAACACCCGCCGCTCCGCGATCGCCTTTCGGGATCGTTGCGAGAGCAGCTGCCTGGAGCGTATTTTGCAGGCGGCGAAGCGCACTGCAAGGGTCGACGGGATGCCCGTGCGGCCGGGCCAAAGGCGACGCCGGCGTTCCTTGCCGCGGCCTTGACGCCGGCTCGACGCGTTCGGCGCGCGTCAGCGCATCTCGCGTCGCCTACTTCCAATGTTTCGCGGCCCGCGCTATCGCGCCAGCGCGCTCTTGACCGGCCGCCCGGCGACATAGGTTTCGCTGATCGCGCGGTCGTCGCCCATCATCATCAGGATGAAGAGCTCTTCGGCAATATCGCCCTCGACGCTTTCCATCCGATGCGCCATCGCCGGCGTCGCCCGCGAGTCGACGACGATCATGTCGGCCTCGAATCCCTCGCGGATCGCGCCGATCCGGTCTTGCAGCCCGAGCGCCCGGGCATTGCCGAGGGTCATCTGATAGAAGGCCTGCGCGGCGGGCCACGACTGACCGCCCATTTGCAACACTTTGTAGGCTTCGTTGGCGGTCTGCAGCATGGAATAGCTGGTGCCGCCGCCGACGTCGGTCGCCAGCGAAACCCGCACGCGGTGATCGTGCAGCCGCCTCATGTCGAAAAGGCCTGAGCCGAGGAAGAGATTGGAGGTGGGGCAGAAGGCGGCGACCGAACCACTCGCCGCCAGCGCCTCGACCTCGGCTTGCTCGAGATGAACGCAATGGCCGAACACCGAACGCGGGCCGAGCAGGCCATAGCGCTCGTAGACTTCCAGATAAGTCTGCGTCCAGGGAAACAGTTCTTTGACGAAGGCGATCTCGGCGCGGTTCTCGTCGAGGTGGGTCTGCATATAGACGCCCGGATGTTCGCGCATCAGCGCACCCGCCGCCTCGAGCTGCGCCTCGGTCGAGGTGATCGCAAAGCGCGGGGTGACGGCATAGTCGAGCCGGCCGCGCCCGCTCCAATGCGCGAGGAGCGCCTTGCTTTCGTCATAGCCGCGCTGGGGATTGTCGGTCAGGCCCTCGGGCGCATTGCGATCCATCATCACCTTGCCCGCGATCATGCGGGCGCCGCGCCGCAGGCTTTCTTCAAAAAAAGCGTCGACCGATTGCGGATGAACGGTGCAATAGACCATCGCCGTCGTCGTGCCCTGACGGAACATTTCGTCGAGAAAGAACCGCGCAACGCCATCGGCATGCGGCCGGTCGCGCAGCTTCTGCTCCTCGACGAAAGTGTATTTTTGCAGCCATTCGAGGAGTTGTGCGCCATAGGAGGCGATGACGCGAGTCTGCGGATAGTGGATGTGCGTGTCAATGAATCCGGGCATGACGAGCTTGCCCGTGTGATCGTCGACCGTTGCGCCCGGCGCGCGCAAGCGAATGGCGCTGGATTCGCCGACCGCCGCGATGCGCCCGTCTTCGACAAGCACCGCCCCGTCTTCGATGATCTTCAGCGCGCGAGCGCCGGTCAGGCGAGGCTCGTCGAGAAAGCTGAGGACGCGGCCGCGAATGATCCGCGCGGTCGTGGCTTCGGTCACGGCAAAATATCCTTCAGGCGAAGCGCGGCGATCTTGTTGATCTCGGCAAGCGCCGTCTCAAACTCACGCTGCGTTTCATGTTTGAGCCGCTGCTCGAAGGCCGCGAGAATGTCATCCTTCGTCTTCCCCTTCACCGCGATGATGAAGGGGAAGCCGAACCGGGCGCGATAGCTATCGTTGAGCGCAGTGAATTTGGCGAGCTCTTCGCCGGTCAGCCGGTCGAGCCCGGCCCCCGCCTGCTCGCTTGTCGATTCCGCGGTAAGGGTTTTCGCCAAAGCGAGTTTGCCGGCAAGATCGGGATGGGCGTTGATGAGCGTACGTTTGGCCGCCGCGTCGCCCGCCAGCATCACGCGCGCCATGGCCGCGGCGAGACCGGCCGCGGTATCCGCCTCGGGTCCGAGCCCGGCGTCGAACGCGGCTTCCGCGACCCAGGGCGAATGTTCGTAGACGCCGCCGAAGCGCTCGACGAACAGCGTGCGGCCGATGCGCGAAGGTTGCCAGCCGCCGGCCGGGGGATGTTTGCGGACCCAGTGGCGCGCAATGTCGAGACGCGTTGCGACCCATACCTTGTCGTGACCGCGGACATAATCGAGGAAACGGGCAAGCGAAGCAGCTCGGCCCGGACGGCCGACCAGCCGGCAATGCAGGCCGATCGAAAGCATTTTCGGCGCCGTCGCGCCTTCCGCATAGAGCGTGTCGAAAGAATCCTTGAGATAGGCGTAGAACTGATCGCCCGAATTGAAGCCCTGCGCCGCCGCGAAGCGCATGTCGTTGGAGTCGAGCGTGTAGGGAACGATGAGTTGCGGTCCCTTGGGCCCCTCGATCCAATACGGCAGATCGTCGGCGTAGGAATCGGCGCAATAAAGAAAGCCGCCTTCGGCCATACCGAGCGGGATCGTATTGATCGAGGACCGGCCCTGATAGAAGCCGAGCGGGCGCGATCCGGCGATCGCAGTATGAATCTCGATCGCCTCCGCGATATGTCGCGCTTCGACTTCAGCGGGCACGTCGCGATAGTCGATCCATTTATAGCCGTGGGTGGCGATCTCCCAGCCGGCCTCGTTCATCGCGGCGACCGGTTCCGGATTGCGCTTCATCGCCATCGCCACCGCATAGACGGTCACCGGCATGGCGCGCTCAGTGAACATCCGGTGCAGGCGCCAGAAGCCAGCGCGTGAACCATATTCGTAGATCGACTCCATATTCATATGGCGCTGGCCGGGCCAGGGCGCGGCGCCGACGATTTCGGAGAGAAAGGCCTCGGAGGCGGCATCGCCATGAAGAATGTTGTTCTCGCCGCCTTCCTCATAGTTGATGACGAATTGCAGCGCGATGCGCGCGCCATTCGGCCAGTCGGCGAAGGGAGGCGTGCGGCCATAGCCGGCAAGGTCGCGCGGATAGGCTTGTTCGGTCATGGATCGATCAACTCCCCGATATCTGGATATTAAGCGTAACGCGGCGGCCGCTTCCCTCCAAATATTGCGAAACTGCTTCGTGCAGGACCCTGTCAATCCCGCTGTTTGCCCCGGCGCGGGGTTTAGGCGAAAGCTTGGCTGCTAGCGACGCCCGCCGCCGGCGCCGAGTGGTGACCAATGAACGACATTTCCCTGATTCTCGAGCCGCCCGTCGCACGAGTCCGGCTTCATCGGCCGGAGCGGCGCAATGCAATGTCGCGTGCGATGTGGCGCGCTTTGCCGGGCCTATGTGCTGAAATCGCCGCGGCGAGCGAGGCGCTGGTCGTCATCGTTGAGGGATCGGACGGCCATTTCTGCGCCGGGGCCGACATCGGCGAGTTTGAAACGGTCTATCGGAACCAGGAGGCGACGCGCGAATACAGCGACGCCATCCAGGACGGCCTCAAGGCGCTCATGGCGCTCGAACTCCCGACGATCGCGGCGATGCGCGGCAATGCCATTGGCGGCGGGCTGGCGCTGGCGCTCTGCTGCGATCTGCGCTTTTGCGCGGATGACGCGTTTCTTGCGATTACACCCGCCAAACTCGGCATTCTCTACGGTTTTGTCGAGACGCGACGCCTGGTTCAGACCATCGGCCCGGCCCGCGCCAAGGATCTCCTGTTCAGCGGGCGGCGGATCGCATGCGCGGAAGCCCTGGCGATAGGTTTGATTGATCGCCTCGTCGAGCCACAGAGGCTGGAGGCGGCGACATTGGCCTACGCAATCGAGCTCGCTCATCTCAGCCAATATACGATCCGCGGCGCAAAACTAGCCGTCGCGGCGGTCGCTGACGGACTGGCTGAGGAAAGTCCGGCCTTCCGCGCGCTGATCGAAGGGGCGGCGGCGGGCGAAGACTTCGCCGAAGGGCGTTCCGCTTTTTTGAGCAAGCGGGCGCCGCAATTCCGTTTTCGCGGGCGGCTTGACCCTTTGGGCTGATTGTCGGCTCTCGATTTTCTGCGCTGCTTAACCCGACGTAAATCGACACAGGCGATGCTGCGTGGGCGCCGATCCATCGGCGGAATGGAGTTCGCGATGGCGGCAGTCCAGAAAACATTGGCCGATCCGGAGATCGCAAGCGGCGCAGCGCTCGACGCCGCCGCGGTTGCAGGCCTCAGGCGCGCCATTTATTCCAAAGACCGCGTGACGCGGGCCGATTTTTCGACGCTTCTGGCCGCCGGGCGGACGGCGGGCTCGAGCGCCTGCCCCGAATATGCCGATCTTCTCGCGGAGGCCGCCACGGATCTCCTGGTCCGACAATCCGATCCGCCAGGCTATATCGCTGCCGCCGACGCCGATTGGCTGATCGGCCAATTGACCGATGGCGGCGGCCTGTCTTGCGCGGCCGAGTTCGCCATGCTCGCCAGCGTCATTCGCTACGCTGTATCGGCGCCGCCAACTCTGGCGGCGTTTGCCGTGCGCGAGGTCGAGAAAGCTATTCTGTCCGGTCGCCGGGCAGCGACCGGCGAAGCGGATCACGCGCCCGGGATTGTCACCTCAAACGACGTCGAAGTCCTGCACAGCCTGGTTTTTGCGCCGACCGAAGGCTCGTCCCTTCATGTGACGCGGGAATCGGCGGAAGCTTTGTTTGACATTGCGCATGCCACAGCCGACGCGCCGAACGACGCCTCCTTTGGCGACTTCTTCGCCAAGGCGATCGGCAATTATCTGATGGGCGTCGCCTTCCATTGGACGCCCACCGCCGCCGACGCGCGCGCGCATCAGCATTGGAGCGATCGCCCGGCGAGTTTCGCGGATTTCTTCGCCGAAATGGTCGAAAAGCCCTTGGGCGAGCGATTTGGCGGCCTCGCTGCGAAGACCAAGACCGTCGATGAGATCGACGAGGTTGTGTTCGCCAGGGAAAACGCGGCCGACGCGGCGGAGATCGAAAACGCCAGCGCGCTCAAGGCAAGCGCGGCCGATTGGGTCATCGCCCATCTCACGCGGGACGGGCCCTTGTCCTCGGCGGAGAAGCGGCTGCTTGGCTTCCTCGCCAGAGAGGCGTCCGCCATGCCGCCGTCTTTGCGCGCCTTGATTGAAGGACAGGGATGAGGCGAGGCTTCGCCGCTGAATTCAATCGCCCGGGGGACGGCTGGGAAAGATCAGGCAGGACGTCGTCGCATGGGCGATCACGCGTCCCTGTGGGTCGGTGACGCGCCCCTCGGCGGTCGCGATCTGGCGCCCTGCGTGGACGACCTTGCCCTCGGCGCGCAGCACGCCCGTTTTGTCGTTGGCGCCGCGCGTGAAATGGATGTTCAGATCGATCGTCGTGCAGGCAAGCCCCGCTTTGAGCGTCGATTGAACGGCGCAAGTCATGCAGGAATCCAGCAGCGTCGCGGCAAACCCCCCGTGCACGGCGCCGGCCGGATTGTAATGAGCCGCCGTCGGAACCGCCTCGAAGACGACCCGGCCGCGCTCGATCTCGGCGACGTCCATGCCCAACAGCACCATCATCGCCGGCGGCGGGTGGCGTCCAGCTTTGATCCGGTTGAGAAACTCCAGCCCATCGATCTCTTCGCGCTCGCCGGCGGGGCTAAGTGAAACCGTCTGCGAAAATGCGGAATTGCGCTCGCCCATTTCCTCGGCCCCGCTGCTTCTGACCGGCTCGCCAAGCCAAGCAGGCGCGACGAATTGGTTCATATCGAAACCAATCATATTTGGTTGCGAAATGCAACTTAAAAGTCTAGCAGTCGCGCATGAAACGATCGCCCTTCGAGAACCAGGTCTGTTCTGTCGCCGACGCCTTGAGCGAAGTCGGGGAATGGTGGACGTTGCTGATCTTGCGCGAGGCCTTTTTCGGGACGCAGAGATTCACCGATTTTCAGGCGAGACTCGGCATTGCGCGCAACATCCTGTCCGCGCGGCTGAACAAACTCGTCGAGACCGGAATTCTGATCCCGCATGTCGCCGCGGGCCGAGGCAATCCCCGACTCTACAGGCTAACGGAAAAGGGGCGCGAGGTGCTGCCTGTCTTCATCGCACTGATGCAATGGGGCGATCGCTGGATCAACCACGACGGCAACGCGCCCATTCGCATTGTCGAGGCAGCGACAGGCGAGGAAATTGAGCCGGTTCGCGTGCGTTCGCGCGACGGCCGCCCGCTCGCCGCACGCGAAATGCGCGTCGTCCCCGGCCCCGGCGCGGACGCCGACATTCGCCAGCGCTTTGGCGGCGCGGCTTTGGCAGGCGAGCAGCCGGAAACGGCATTCTCGCTTCGCAGGCAATAGGCGCCTTGCGAAGGCGGCGGACTGCGCTAATCGTCCCGCGACGCACGGATTGACGAAGTAATGTCCCAATCCCTCGGGCGGCCTTCCACAGGAGCTGGCGGGCGAATGGGCGGCGCCGGGCTGTAGGCGTCGATTGGCGGCGGCAATTCCCCGGTCGGGCCATGCAGGGCCATCGGAGCGCCGGAGCCGGCCCCGGCCTGGGCGATATCCAGCGGCTCTTCAATCTCGGGAGCGGGCGGCAGGCCATCGGGCCGAGCCGGAATTGGCGTCAGGTTCGGACTGGGCGTGGGTTTGCAATAGCGGCGGGGCCCATTGTTGGTTGCGCCATGCATCGCCAGGTCGAGATGGAAATGATTGTAATGAAACACATCGGCGCCAGGTCCCAGCACCGTTGTGAAATGCTGGCAGGCGCCGGCATGGACTTCGTGAAGGAAGGATGATTCCTGCGTATCCGTCTTCTTCCAGTCCTGGACGATGACAATGATCCGGCCGTCCGCCAGCTTGAAACCGGAAATATCGATCGCATTGCCGAACGAATGTTCGGAAAGCTGCGCGCCGGCGATATTGTCGACGCTTCGGCAACTATAGGCGCCGAACGCGGTCAATCCGACGACCGCCTCGCCGAAACGCGCTTGCGCGGCCGGCTGCACCACTTGCGCCAGCCAATCCTCCAATGCGGGAACCATCGAGCAATCGATCGTCACCGGTCCCTCGACAGAGACCGTCCCATTCGCCAGTCCTGACACTTTGAACGGATGGGTCAGCCCGCAAATGCCGGGCCCGTCAATTTCATGTGAGGGAATGATGAAGGCGGAGGACTGGACCAGCCCGCGGGCGAGACAGGCGTTCTCCGCCTGGGTCCGCCAGGCCGGCCGCTCAGCGTGTTCGAGGAACCCGCAGCCGGACAACGAAAAAAGGGCGCAGGCGCCCAGGAACAATGGCGAAACGCGACATGCCATTGCATAGAAGTGCGCGCAATCATTTAATAAAAACTAAAGCATCGCGACTTCCGGCGCGTTCCGAGCAGGGCGCCACGCAGCAGGCAGCGGGGCCATGTTCGCGCCTAACTTTGCCGTCATCTGGGCGTCCGCAATGTGTTACTTTTTCGATTCTGTGGACTGGAGCGGCGGGCATGGCCTTTAGGCGGCGCTGGAAGGAAGCGGCCGGAGCGGGTCTCGTCGCCATTTTCCTGGCCGCCCCCGGCGCGGCCTCCGCCCATCCCCATGTCTGGGTCACGATGCGCAGCCAGGTCGCGTTCACGCCGGACGGCAAGGTCAGCGAAATCATCCATGACTGGACCTTCGACGAAATGTATTCCTCCTTCGCCACCCAGGGCCTGGCGCCAGCCGGTCAATTGGTCAAACGGGAGGATTTTGCGCCGCTGGCCAAGGAAAACGCCGGCTCGCTCGCCCAGATCGGCTATTTCACGACCGTGAAGATTGCCGGCAAGGCGGTCGATTTCGGCGAGGTCACGGATTATTGGATGGAAGAACGTCCGGACCATCTGGTCACTTTTCACGTCGTCCTGCCTCTCAAGACGGCGACGCCGCCGGGGAAATTCTTTTCTTTGCTGGTCGCCGACCCTGAATTCTTCATCGATTTCGAGTTCGACGATAAGGACGGCGTCAAGCTGGCAGGGGCGCCGGCGGGGTGTTCGCTCTCCCTCGCCAAACCGAAACCGCTGGAAGCGGACGAATCGAGCAAGTTGACTGAGTCCTTTTTCAGCGGCCTGGCCCCCGGGACCAATTTCGGCTTCAAAATGGCGAGCCGCGCCATCATTGCCTGCCCATGAAGCATTCATTGAGCCCGCGCGCGCTTTGCATTCTCGGCGCTTTGACGATCCTCATCGCTTTGGCCGCCGATCCCGCCCTGGCGCAATCCACCGCTCGGCCTTTCGCTTTGCCCGGCGGCGAGGCCGGCGGCGCGCCGACCGGCCTTGCCGGATGGATACTCGGCGTGGCGGCATGGCTCAATCATTTGATGGCGACCGAGGTCAAGGCGCTGCATAGCGACAGTTCGGCGATTTGGGGCCTGATCGGCCTCAGCGCGGCTTATGGCGTCTTCCACGCGGCGGGACCCGGCCACGGCAAGGCGCTGATCGCTTCCTACATGTTCGCGAATGAGCGCGCGCTGCGCCGCGGAATCGTCCTGTCTTTCCTCGCCGCGATCCTGCAGGCGCTGGTCGCGATCGCGCTGATCGGCATCGCGGCGCTCGTCTTTCGAGCGACCGGCGCGCAGATGAACCGCGCCAGCTATTTCGTCGAGATCTCAAGCTATTTCCTTGTCGCCGCCATCGGCGGATGGTTGGTCTGGAGCAAAGGCCGCGCCTTCGTGGCGACGTTGCGCCGTGGTTTGGCCGATCACGTCGCGCGGGGCGCATTGTTCGCCAATGCGCCCTGGCGGCCGGCGATGGCAATGGGCGTCGCTTCGCAATTTCACGTCGAGACGCCCAGCGCCGCCGCCGAAGCCGATTGCGGCCATTATCATGCGCCTGATCCCGCGCAGCTTGGCGCCGGCTTCTCGTGGCGCGGCGCGGTGGCGACCGTCGTCGCCGCGGGCGCGCGGCCATGCTCGGGCGCCATAGTGGTGCTGACCTTCGCGCTTACCCAAGGGCTGTTCGCCGCCGGAATTGTCGCGACTTTCGCCATGGCGCTCGGCACAGCGGTCACCACCGGCGCGCTCGCCAGCCTCGCAGTCTTCGCCAAGGACGCCGCGATGCGACTGGCCTCGCGCGAATCCTCGCGAGTGATCTTGATCGCGCGCGGTCTCGAATTGGCGGCCGCGCTTTGCGTGCTCGCCTATGGGATTGCGCTGTTGTTCGGGCCGACCGGCGGCGGATAACAGCGATTTCGAGCGCATCGAAATTGGGCCTGTTGCGCAAAGGCCAGGCGCCGCCAGCGATATCGAACTTCGCCGCCAGCGATATCGAACTTCGCCGCCAGCGGCAAGAACTTCGCGGCCAGCGGTATGAGACTTCGCCACGCGACGCATGCCGCGCTCATTCGCGCCCCGTCGGCTGGCATGGACCTTGCTCGATAATCCGACAGGAGCGCTTTCAGGCGGCGCCGACTCCGAGCCGGGTCAGATCGAAGGAACGGCAGCATGTTCGCAAGAACGCTCGATCATTTCGCTGAAGTCGCCGCCGACAAGGCGGCTTTCTCGCGCGAAACACCGTCAGCCTTCTTCATCTCGTCGATGATGGCGGGCGCCTATGTCGGCATCGGCATCATCCTGATCTTCACGCTCGGCCAGCAGATCGAGCCCGCCCTGCGCAGCCTCGCGATGGGCGCCTGTTTCGGCATCGCGCTGACGCTCGTCGTCTTCGCGGGCTCTGATCTCTTTACCGGCCATACGATGTTCATGACCATCGGCATCGCCAGGGGTTCGGTCGATCTTGTGGCGCTGGCGCGCTGCTGGGCGCTATCCTGGGTCGGCAATCTCGTCGGCTCGGCGCTGCTCGCGCTGGTCTTCTGGCTCGGCGGCGGCGGCCAGATTCTCAAAGACGGCGCCGATCTGATATTCGCCGCTTCCGCCGCCAAGATGAACGCGCCGGCCCTGGCGCTCCTCGCGCGCGGCGCGCTGTGCAACTGGCTGGTCTGCCTTGCCCTTTGGACGAGCGCGCGCGCGACCAGCGACGCCGCTAAATGCATTCTGATCTGGTGGTGCCTTTTCGCGTTCATCGCCGCCGGCTTTGAACATTCGATCGCGAACATGACCATTTTCTCGATCGCGCTGCTCGGCAATCACCCGCCGAGCGTCAGCCTCGGCGGCATGGCTTACAACCTTCTGTGGGTGACGATCGGCAATATCATCGGCGGCGCCGGCTTTGTCGCGCTAGGCTATCTCGGCGCCAGCCCGAAGCAAGCCGCCAAGGCGCTCGCGCCGGCGCCCGCTGAATAATTGCCGCGGTCGACGGGCGCCTGGTGACGGGAACGCTCTCTGTCCTGGTTCAAACACATATGAGACAGCCGCCCCCGGTCATCGTCTCATATTTCATGAACTCGGTCACTCTCTTGCGGCCGCTCCGGTCCGGCGCTAAATGCGCGGCGCAACCTCCGGACCCCAGATGCCCGCCACGCCTGAAGACCTGCTCGCTTTCCTCGCCCGCCTCGCCATCCCGACCGACACCGTCGAACATCCGCCGCTCTTCACGGTCGATGAATCCACGGCATTGCGCGGCGACATCCCCGGCGGCCATACCAAAAACCTCTTCGTCAAGGACAAGAAAGGCCGCTTGTTCCTGCTCGTGCTCGGCGAAGACGCGCAGATCGATCTCAAACGGGTGCATGAGATCATCGGCGGCCAGGGGCGCGTCTCCTTCGGCTCGGCTGAGCTTTTGGAGGAAGTCTGGGGCGTGCGACCGGGTTCAGTGACGCCTTTCGGGGCGATCAACGATGGCGCCGGCCGGGTCACGGTGGTGCTCGACGCGGCGATGATGGCCCATCAGCGCCTGAACTTTCACCCCCTGGTCAACACGCGCACGACGGGCCTGGCGAGCGCCGATCTCGTCAAATTCCTGCGCGCCACGGGCCATGAACCGTTGATCGTCGCTTTGGCGACCGGGGCGCCTGACGCCGCCGCCTAATGGCCCGGGCGATGCTCCGCCCGGCTCTTGCGCGTCGCCGCCGCCTTTTTCGCCGAAGCCGAACGCGCCGCTTTGGGCCTTGCCGCCGCCGCGGCGCCGCCGAGCCTGCCGCCCCGATGGGCGGCGGGATGCCCGGTTTCGACGCCCCGGCCGGAGCCGGACTTCTTGCCGCCGCCATCGTCCTTATTGACGGTCGCCCAGGCGCGGCGCTCGGCTTCCTGCTCCGAAACGCCGCGGGCCTCGTAACTCTCAGCGATATGTTCGGCCTTGCGGTCCTGTTTGTCGGTGTATTTCGATTTGTCTCCACTCGGCATGGCATGACCTCCGTCTTTGAAGGCCTGAACCGCGAAACCGCCCCTGAAGTTCCCGCGCAAATCGGCGCGATATTGCGCAAGGCTGCGCGCCGCCCCATCTTTGCGTATAACGAGTGCAATTTCACCCTTGGAGACGGATTTATGGCGATCGGCAATGGTTCAGGCGGCGGAGCGGCCGCTTCGGCGGTGAAGGACGTGACGACGGCCTCATTCGGGCAGGACGTCATCGCCGCCTCGCAGCGTCAGCCGGTGCTCGTCGATTTCTGGGCGCCCTGGTGCGGACCCTGCAAACAATTGGCGCCGGCGCTGGAGAAGGCGGTCGCCGATTCCGGCGGCAAGGTGCGGCTGGTCAAGATGAATATCGACGATCATCCGCAGATCGCCGGCCAGCTTGGCATTCAATCGATTCCCGCCGTAATCGCTTTCGATAAGGGCCAGCCGATCGACGGCTTCATGGGCGCGCTTCCAGAGGGCCAGGTGCGTGGTTTCATCGAGCGGCTGGTCGGCCCGCTGACGGCGGGCGCCGATGAATTGATCGCCCAGGCGCAGACCGCCGCCGCCGCTGGCGATTCCTCAGGCGCAGCGGCGCTCTATTCGCGCGTCCTGACCGAGGACGAGGGCAATGTCAAAGCGATCGCCGGCCTCGCTAAACTGCATGTCGATAGCGGCGATCTCGAACAAGCCAAAGCCGTTCTGTCGCTGGCGCCGGCGCCCCCCGCGGGCAAGGACCCGGACCCGGCGATCTCGGCTGTCACCGCCGCGATCGATCTGGCCGAACATGCGGCGACGCTCGGCGATCTTGGCCCCCTGGAAAAAGCGCTCGCCGATAATCCCGCCGACAATCAGGCGCGTTTCGACCTCGCCGTTGCTCTCAACGCGCACGGCGAGCGCGACGCGGCGGCCGACCACCTGCTGGAAATCATCAAGCGCGACCGCAAATGGAACGACGACGCCGCCCGCAAGCAATTGGTGCAATTCTTCGAGACCTGGGGCCTGATGGACCCGGCCGCGGTGCAGGCGCGGCGCAAATTGTCGGCATTGATCTTCTAGCCCGTCGCGGCGACTGCTGTTAGCCGTTATCTCGACCGCGACGCGGTTCGAATTGGAATTTTAGCGGATGGGCGCCCGCGGCTCCCATCCTTAAGGGTGTTGTGTGATGAAATTGAACCGTAGCTACGAGCGCGCGTCGGAATTGCCGGAGATCATTCCCGTATTTCCACTTGCGGGCGCGTTATTGCTGCCGCGGCGTCCGCTCCCGCTGAGCATTTTCGAACCGCGCTTTCTTGCGATGGTCGACGATGCATTGTCCGGCGAGCGCCTGATTGGCATGATCCAACCCAGCGGCGGCGAAGAATCCTCCGACGCTTCGCCCGAATTATGCGCCATTGGCTGCGCCGGCCGTATCACGCAATTTGCCGAAACCGGCGATGGTCGGTGTTTCATCACCCTGACGGGAGTGGCGCGATTTCGGGTGATTGGCGAGGCGCCGGCGGCGACGCCCTACCGCCAGGCGCGAGTCGATTTTGCCGAATTTTCAAGTGACTTCCATGAAGGCGAGGGCGAGGGCGCCGTCGACCGCGCAGGCCTGCTCACCGCTCTGCGCAAATTCGCGGAGGCCAATAAATTCAAAGTCGACTGGGACGACATCCAGAATGCTTCCAATGAGGCGCTGGTCAACGGCCTGTCGATGCTGAGCCCCTATGGCGCGCGGGAAAAGCAGGCGCTGCTGGAAGCCGCCGACCTCAAGGCGCGCGCCGAAATGCTCGTCGCGATCACCCAGATGGAGCTCGCACGCGGCGAAAGCGCCTCGTCGCAGATCCATTAGACGAGCGTGTTTGCGCCGGACGGCCCGGCCGACGCACTGTCGCGAGGGATAGGCTGGCGCATCTGCGAGCCATAAGCCGTGGGGCATCGCGCGCGCTCCGCGGCGATCGTGTCAAGCTGACCCATCTCTACCCTCTGAGCACTTAAGGCGACGCTGCCCAATTGTCGGCCACGCGACCGCGCAAGTCTGCCTCAAAGTGGATCGTTCCAAACTGTTATGGAGATATACTGTTCCGACGGAAATAGTAATACTTTCAAACAAGACAATCCATCGTTGACACCATAGGCGTTCGTGTATAGGAACGATCCAAGTGCGCGCGACTTTCGCTGCGCCATCGTTTCGGGAGGAGACGATCGTTGGTGGAGGGGAAACCCGTCGCGCGCAGGTCGCCCACGATGATCGATATCGCGCGCGCCGCTGGCGTGTCGAAGTCGACCGTGTCGCTGGTCCTGCGCGACTCCCCCCTCGTGAAGGGCGAAACGCGGCAGCGCGTCGAACAAGCGATGCAGCGTCTCGGTTATGTCTACAATCGCGGCGCCGCCAGTCTTCGCGCGGCGTCCTCCGACTTTGTCGGCATGGTCATCAGCGATCTGACCAACCCGTTCTTCGCCGAACTCGCCGTCGGCATCGAGGATGCGCTTTATCGGCTGGGTTTCGTGCCGATCCTCGCCAATACGAATGAAGATCATGAGCGACAGGGCCATGTTCTGCGCTCGCTGCGGGAACATCATGTCGCCGGCGTCATCATGAGCCCCGCGCGCGGCTCCGACGCTTGGACTTTGGCGAGCCAATTGCCGACTTCGGTGCCCACGATCATCACCATGCGGCACATGATCGGAAGTCCGCTGCCCTACGTCGGTCCCGACAATCGCGCCGGCTCGCGTGAAGCCGTGGAGCATTTGCTGCGCCTTGGGCATCGCCGCATCGCATATTTCGGCGGCGACGCCTCGATGACGACGCAGCAGGAACGGCTCGGCGGATGGCGCGACGCGCTTACCGGCGCCGGCATTCTGGCCGATGAATCCCTGGTCTTCGAGACGATGCCGACCCGCCAGGGAGGCCGCGAGGCGGTCGATCGCGCGCTCGCCTTGCCGCGGCCTCCGACCGCCGTCGCCTGCTACAACGACATCGTCGCCATGGGCGCCACGCGCGCATTCGCCAGCCGAGGCGTCAGCCCCGGCGTGGACATCGCCGTGGTCGGCTTCGACGACATAGCGGAGGCCGAACACAACGCGCCGCCGCTGACCACGGTTAATGCAGACACGCGCTCCCTGGGCGCGCGCTGCGCGGAGAGCCTGCTTGGCCTGATCCGCGGCGAGGACCCGGCCGGCCTCTCGTTCCGGGGTCAAACCAAACTCATCGTGCGCGAAAGCTGCGGCGCGACGTGGCGCGGAAGGAAAGCGTCATGACCAAAACGACGCGTTGGGGGCTGGTCGGCGCGACGACGATCGCACGCGAATGGATGATCGCCGCGATCCGCGCCGAGAAGGGCGAAATCGCCGGCGTGATGAGCACGAACGCCGCGCGCGGCGCCGCCTACGCGGCCGAGCACGATATCCCGCTGGCGACGACTTCGCTCGACGAATTGTTCCGCCATGTCGACGCGGTCTATGTGGCGACCACCAACGATCTGCATCATGGGCAGACGCTCGCCGCGGCGAGGGCGGGCAAGCACGTCCTCTGCGAAAAGCCGTTGGCCCTCAATCTGAAACAGGCGCGTGAAATGGTCGGCGCCTGCAGGACGTCAGGCGTGGTGATGGCGACCAATCATCATTTGCGCAACGCGGCGACGCATCGGGCGATGCGCGCCGCAATCGGCGACGGGCGGATCGGCCGCCCGCTTTTCGCGCGGGTATGCCACGCCGTCTATCTGCCCGAACATCTGCAGAGCTGGCGCATCAAGGACCCGAAAACCGGCGCCGGCGCGGTGATGGACCTCACCGTTCATGATGCGGACACTTTGCGTTTCGTGCTCGGCGACGAACCCGTCGCCGTCACCGCCATGATCCAGCGGGCGGGCATGGGCGAAGGCGACATCGAAGACGGGGTGATGGGCGTCGCGCGCTTCAAATCCGGCTTGCTCGCGCATTTTTATGACGCCTTCACCAGCCGCTACGCGAAGACCGCCTTCGAGGTGCACGGCTCGGAAGGGTCGTTGTTCGGCGAGAATTGCATGACGCAGCGCCCGGTCGGCACAGTGACCCTGCGCGACAAGGACGGCGAGGCGCCGCTGCCGCTGAGCCACGAAAATCTCTACGAGCGCTCGGTGCGCGCCTTCCACGCGGCGATCCACGGCGAAGGACAACCCTCGGCTTCAGGCGAGGATGGCGTTCGCTCGATGGCGATGGCGATCGCAACGCTTGAAGCGGCTCATTCCGGGCGCGAGACGCCCGTCGAGCCGGGGTTGTAGCGATGGCCTTTCCACGCATCCTCACCGCCGACGAAGCCGCGGGGTTGATCCCCGACGGCGCCGTCGTGACGGTGTCCTCCTCTTCCGGGCTCGGCTGCCCCGACGCGGTGCTGGCGGCGATCGGTCGGCGCTTCGACAAAGCCGGTCATCCCCGCGATCTGACGACCCTGCATCCGATCGCCGCCGGCGATATGTGGGGCATTGCCGGCGTCGATCATCTCGCCAAACCCGGCTGCCTCGCGCGCGTCATCGCCGGCTCCTACCCTTCCGGACCCTCGAAAGCCGAGCCGCCAAAAATCTGGCGGATGATCTCAGGCGATGAGATCCCGGCCTATAATATTCCCTCGGGCATCCTTTTCGATATGCACCGAGAGGCGGCCGCCAAACGGCCGGGCGTTCTGACCAAGATCGGCATGGATACATTCGCCGATCCCGCCCGCCAGGGCTGCGCGATGAACGCCAAGGCGACAGCGAGGCCGCTCGTCTCCCGCGTCGCATTCGCCGGCGAGGACTGGCTGTTCTTTCCGGCGATCATCCCCGATGTCGCGATCATCCGCGCGACGACCGCCGACGAGCGCGGCAATCTTTCCTATGAACATGAAGGCGGCTATCTCGGCCCGCTCGATCAGGCGCTCAGCGTGCGCAACAACGGCGGCATCGTCATCGCCCAGGTCAAACGGCTCGCCAAATCGGGCACGTTAAAGCCGCTCGCAGTGTTTGTGCCGGGCATTCTGGTGGACGCCATCGTGGTCGCGCCCGAACAAATGCAGACGACGCAGACATTATACGATCCGGCGATTTCGGGGGAAGTCTTCCGCCCCCTTTCAACCTTCGAATTGCCAGAGTTCAACATTTCCAAAGTCATCGCGCGCCGCGTCGCGCAGGAGCTGCGCTATGGCGACGCCGTCAATATCGGTTTTGGCGTTTCCGCCAATGTGCCGCGCATCCTGATCGAAGAGGGTCAGCACGGCGCCGTCACCTGGGTGATCGAGCAGGGAGCGGTCGGCGGCGTACCGTTGCTCGACTTCCAGTTCGGCTGCGCAGCCAATGCCGAGGCGATCATGCCCTCGCCCTATCAATTCACTTACTTTCAGGGCGCGGGTTTCGATTGCTCGCTGTTGTCCTTCCTCGAGATCGACCGTCAAGGCTCGGTCAATGTCTCCAGGCTCGGCGTGCGGCCGCATGTGACGGCGGGCGCCGGCGGCTTTGTCGACATCACGGCGCGGGCGAAGAAAATCGTGTTCTCCGGTTTCTTCACCGCCGGCGCCGGCCTTGCCGTCGAAGCCGGTCAACTTCGCATCGAACGCGAGGGCAAGGTCGCCAAATTGGTCGAGGAAGTCGAGCAGGTGTCCTTTTCCGGGCGGCGCGCCGTCGCCCAGGGGCAGGACGTCGCCTATGTCACCGAGCGCTGCGTGATGCGGCTGACGCCGGATGGCGTCGCGGTGAGCGAAATCGCCCCCGGCGTCGACCTTGAGCGGGACATTCTTGCGCAGGCGAAATTCCCGCTCATCGTCTCCCACTCGCTGAGGACGATGGACGCCGCGCTGTTTCATCCCGCTCCGTTCGGTCTCAAATTGCCGCCGCCGCCCTCTGGCGGTATGGAGGTCGCGCTATGATCGACGATCGCGTTCGCCTGACCTTTGATGGGCCGATCGCGCGGCTCACGCTGAAGCGCCCCGAAAAGCTCAACGCGCTAGACCGCGCAATGATCGTCGCGCTGGCGCGCGCCGCCGAGGCGATCGACGAAGCGCGGGATGTGCGAGCCGCGATCCTGTTCGGCGAAGGCAAAGCCTTCAGCGCGGGCGGCGACATCAGCGCCTGGAGCGATCTGCCGCCGCTCGAAATGTGGCGCGACTGGACGCGACTCGGCCATCGCGCATTCGAAGCCCTCGCCCGCCTGCGCGTGCCGCTGGTCGCGGCTTTGACCGGCCACGCCTTTGGCGGCGGGCTGGAGCTCGCCGCGACCGCCGACATCCGTATCGCCGAAACTGGCGTCAAGCTCGGCCTGCCCGAGACGGGCCTCGCCATGGCGCCGGGATGGTCGGGGACGCAGCGTCTCGTGCGCCGTTTTGGCGCGCAGGCCGTACGCCGCATGGCGCTCAGCGGGCGCATGTTCGAAGCGGAAGAGGCTCTCCTGCTCGGGCTGGTCGATGAAGTGGTCGCGCCGGGCGAAGGACTGGCGCGCGCCGAAGCGCTCGCGCTTGCGATTGCGGCGCGCGGACCGGTGGCGGTGCAGATCGTCAAGTCGATGATCAACTCCGCCGAAGGCGAGGACCGGGATGCGCCGATCGAGGGGCTCGCCGGCGCCTTCACCGCGACGACGCGGGATCTTGGCGAAGGCGTCGAGGCCTTCAACGACAAGCGCTCGGCGCATTTCGAGGGGCGATGAATATGGCGCGCGCCGGCATTTTTTTTTCTCTTCGAAGCGTCACGGGCGCGGCAGAAACGCGCGGGAAATTCGGCTCATCGGGCGGCGCCGGCGGCTTGGCCGCGACGCCGTCGCGCAATACAGTGAAAAAGGCTTTTCACGTCCGTTTCGGCCAGGGCGCGAGTGGGCGTCCTGATCCGGGGTCGCCGATGTGAATGAAGGCAAGGGCCAAAGCTTCGGCTCTTGTGGACGACGGCGCCGGACCGAATCCGGTAGGGAGAAGTCGCTTATTTGGAAGGCAATTCGATGAAATTTCGCACCAAGCTCCTGGCGGGCGTCATGTTCGCCTCGGTCGTCGGCGTCGCCGTTTCGGCGCAGGCCGCCGAAGTCAAAGAAGTGCAGATGCTGCACTGGTGGACCTCCGGCGGCGAAGCAGCCGCCCTCAACGTGCTCAAGCAGGATCTCGCCAAAGAAGGCTTTGCCTGGAAGGACGTTCCTGTCGCCGGCGGCGGCGGCGAAGGCGCAATGACCGCGCTCAAGGCGATGGTGGCGGCCGGCAATCCGCCGACCGCTTCGCAGATTCTCGGCTATTTCGCGGTGGATTATGCGGAAGCCGGCAAGCTGGGCGACATCACCTCGCTGGCGACCAAGGAAAACTGGGCGAAGGTGGTGCCGACCGCCCTGCAGAAATTCACCACCACCAATGGCAAGTGGGACGCCGTCCCCGTCAATATCCACTCCGTCAACTGGGTCTGGATCAATAAGGCGGTGATGGAAAAGATCGGCGGGACCGAGCCGAAGACTTTCGATGACTTCGTCGCTTTGCTCGACAAGGCCAAAGCGGCGGGCGTCATTCCGCTCGCGCTCGGCGGTCAGCCCTGGCAGGAAGCGACCCTGTTCGACTCGGTCGTCGCCTCGACGGGCGGCATCGAATTCTACAAGAAGGCCTTCGTCGATCTCGACGAGAGCGCCTTGAAGTCGGACACGATGAAGAAGGCCTTCGACAATCTCGCCAAACTGCGCGCCTATACCGACCCGAACTATGCCGGCCGCGACTGGAACCTCGCCACCGCGATGGTGATCAAGGGCGACGCGCTCGTGCAGGTGATGGGCGACTGGGCCAAGGGCGAATTCAAGGCGGCCAATAAGGAAGCCGGCAAGGATTTCCTTTGCTATCGCTTCCCCGGCACCGACGGTTCAGTGATCTACAACACCGACATGTTCGCGATGTTCAACGTTCCCGCTGATCGCAAGGCCGCGCAATTGGCGCTTGCCGACGCGACGATGAGCATCAGCTTCCAGTCGGCCTTCAACGTGGTCAAAGGTTCGGTGCCGGCCCGCATGGACGTTCCGGACACCGCGTTCGACGCTTGCGGCAAGAAGGGCATCGCCGACGTGAAGGCCGCCAACGCGGATGGCAAGTTCGTCGGCTCGATGGCGCAGAACTACGCCCAGCCGCCGGCAGTCGCCGGCGCCTACCACGACGTCGTGACGAAGTTCTTCCACGGCGAGATCAAGACGTCCGACAGCGCCGTGACCGAACTCGTCAAGGCGCTCAACGCCGCGAAGTAACCATGCCAACCCGCCCCCGCTCGCGCGGGGGCGGTTCCTCTTTCCTTCGAGCGGCCCATGACTGAACTCACCGTTGCCCCGCTTGCCGACGTCACCATGCCGCGACCGCGCGGATCGGTGCGTGGGCGATTGCAGGACGCCTTGCCCAAGATCGTGCTGGCCCCGTCATTCGCAGCGATCCTGCTGTTCGTCTACGGCTTCATCCTGTGGACGATGTATCTGTCGTTCACCAATTCGAAGGCGTTCGCCAACAACAATTTCGTCGGGCTCAAAAACTATCAGCAGCTTTGGACCTGGACGTTCGAGACCGATCCGCCGTCGAATTGGTACACCGCAATCGTCAATATGGGGCTGTTCGGCAGCCTCTATGTCGTTTGCTGCCTCGCGCTGGGCCTGACGCTGGCGATCCTGCTCGACCAGAAGATTCGCGGCGAAGGTTTCCTGCGCCCGATCTACCTCTATCCGCTGGCGCTGTCGTTCATCGTCACCGGCACCGCCTGGAAGCTGTTTCTCGATCCCGGCATCGGCCTCGAAAAGGCGGTGCGCGACTTGGGGTGGACGAGCTTTTCGTTCGACTGGGTCGTCAATCCTCGCATGATGATCTATTGCGTCGCCATTGCCGGGATATGGGCGAGCTCCGGCTTCGTGATGGCCTTGTTCCTGGCGGGCCTGCGCGGCATCGACAGCGAGATTTTGAAAGCGGCGCAGATCGACGGCGCCTCGGGCTTTGCGATGTACCGTCGCATCATCATCCCGATCATGCGGCCGGTGTTCTTTTCGGCTTTGATCATCCTGACCCATCTGGCGATCAAATCCTACGACCTCGTCCTCTCGGTGACCGGAAAGAACCCCGGCGGCGCCGCCGAACTTCCTTCGACCTTCATGTATACTTTCACCTTCACGCGCAATCAGATGGCGGTCGGCTCGGCGAGCGCGGTGATCATGCTGATGGCGATCGCCGCGATAATGGTGCCCTATCTTTATTCTGAGCTACGGGACAAGGGCCAATGAGCGCCGCCGACGCCCTGCTTGCCGCCAAGCCGCAACGCGATCCCACGCGCTCCTCGATGATGACGCGAATCGTCATTTATGGATTGCTCGGTTTTTTCGCGATCATCTATCTCCTGCCGCTCATCGTCATGGTGATGACGTCGCTGAAGCCGCTGGACGAAGTGACAGGCGGCAATATGTTCGCTTTGCCGCGCGCACCGAGCTTCGACGCCTGGGAGAAGGCATGGGGCGCCACCTGTGTCGGGCTCACCTGCGAGGGCATCAAGGGCTATTTCTGGAACTCGATCAAGATGGTGATACCCGCCGTCCTGATCTCGACGCTGCTGGGCGCCTTGAACGGCTATGTATTGACGAAATGGCGCTTCGCCGGCCATCGGCTGGTGTTCGGCCTGATGCTGTTCGCCTGCTTCATCCCGTTCCAGTCGGTGATCATTCCGATGGCGGTGATCCTCGGCAAGCTTGGCGAATGGGGCAATTTTTTCACCGACAATCTTGGCGTCTCGCTCGGCTTCGGCAATCCGACCGTCAATCTGGTGCTCGTCCATGTCGTCTATGGCCTGGGCTTCACCACTTTGTTCTTCCGCAATTTCTACGAGGCGTTTCCGACCGAACTGGTCAAATCGGCGATGATCGACGGCGCCGGTTTCTTCCAGATTTTCTGGCGCATCCTGCTCCCCAATTCGGCGCCGATCTTCATCGTCACGGTGATCTATCAGTTCACCAATATCTGGAACGATTTTCTGTTCGGCGCCACCTTCGCCGCCGGCGATCAAAGTCCGATGACGGTGGCGGTCAACAATGTCGTCAACACTTCGACGGGCGTCATCGAATATAACGTCAACATGGCCGCCGCGATCATCGCCGCGGCGCCGACTTTGTTCGTCTATATTGTCGCCGGCCGCTATTTCGTGCGCGGCTTGATGGCCGGCGCGGTCAAAGGGTAATAGCAATGTCCTTTCTTGAAATCCGTAATCTGAGGAAGCGTTTCGGAGCGCTGGAGATTCTCAAAGGCATCGATCTGACGCTGGAGAAAGGCGGCTTCCTCGTGCTCGTCGGTCCCTCCGGTTGCGGCAAGTCGACCTTGCTCAACATGATCGCAGGCCTGGAGACGGTCAGCGAGGGGGAAATCTCGATCGACGGCTCCGTCGTCAACGATCTGCATCCCTCCAGGCGGGACATCGCGATGGTGTTCCAGTCCTATGCGCTCTACCCCAATATGACGGTGGAGCAGAACATGGCGTTCGGCATGGAGATGCGCGGCGTGCCCAGGCCTGAGCGCGACGCTGCGGTGGCGGACGTCGCCAAAACCTTGCAGCTCGATCACTTGCTGAAGCGCCGGCCCGGCCAATTGTCGGGCGGACAGCGCCAGCGCGTCGCGATGGGCCGCGCCTTGGTGCGCCAGCCGCGCGTCTTTCTGTTCGACGAACCTCTGTCCAATCTCGACGCGAAATTGCGCGTCGATCTGCGCACCGAGATCAAGCGCCTGCACCAAAGCACGGGAACGACGATCGTCTATGTCACCCATGACCAGATCGAGGCGATGACGCTGGCGACCAAGATCGCGGTCCTGAAGGAAGGCGTGCTGCAGCAGGTCGGGACGCCGTACGAAATCTACAACAGCCCCTCCAATCTATTCGTCGCCGATTTCATGGGTTCGCCGTCGATGAACCTGATGCCCGGCAAGGTCGCGCGGGCGAACGGCCACGCCTCCGTCATGCTGGAGCGGGTCGATGGCGCGCCGATCGAACTGCCCGCGCCGCGCGGCGCCAACATCGACAAGCTCGTTGACGGGCGCGCCGTCATTATGGGCATTCGTCCCGAGGCGGTCACCGATCTCGACGGCGCCGACCGCCATTCCAAAGGCATATCCATGGTCGATGCGCGCATCGAAGTGGTGCAGCCGGCCGGCTCAGATACATTTGTCGTCACTAGGATCGCCGGCAAGGAAGTCACCGCCCGCATGCGCGCCGAGACGATGGTCCAGGCGGGCCAAACGGTTCCTTTCGCCTTCAACCTCGATAAGGCGCTGCTGTTCGATCCGACCTCCGGCGTGAGGCTTTGAGCCGAACGCTGAACGCAGCCGAGGCTGGTCCGAGGATTGGGAACGCCGATGACCGCCTCTGACGATATCGATGTCGTCGTCATCGGCTCCGGCATGGGCGGCGCCAGTTTCGCCGCCGGGCTTGCGCCCTCGGGCGCGCGCATCCTCATCCTGGAGCGCGGCGAGCGGCTGGTCGATCGCCCCGAGACGCGCGATGGACGCGCGATCTACCAAAGGGGCGTGTTCCGTCCGAAGGAAACCTGGTTTGACGCGGCCGGCGCGGCGTTCAACCCTGGCAATTATTATTACGTCGGCGGCAACACCAAGCTCTATGGCGCCGTGCTGATCCGCTATCGCGCGCAGGATTTCGCACCCGTCCAATATGCCGAAGGACAGACGCCGGGCTGGCCGTTCGCTTACGACGAATTGGAGCCATGGTATGCGCGCGCCGAAGCGCTCTACCAGGTGCGCGGAAACATCGGGCAAGACCCGACGGAGCCTCGCCATTCCACCTCTTATCCCTTCGCCCCGGTGCCCGACGAGCCTGCGATCGCGGCGGTACGTGAGCGGCTCGCGAAAGCCGGCATGCATCCTTTCTCGCTGCCGCTCGGCGTCGATATCGAGCGCTGGCTCGCCAAGGCGAAGACGCCCTGGGACGGCTTCCCCGACACCGATACCGGCAAGATGGACGCCGAGACCTGCGGGCTTAAAGCAGCGCTCGCCCATGACAATGTCACATTGGAGACCGGCGCTCGCGTGTTGCGTCTGGAGACGGACGGTGCGGGAAAGAGGATTGAGGCGGTCGTCTATGAAAGCGGCGGCGAGACCCGGCGGTTGACCCCCAAGCTTGTCGCGCTCGCCGCCGGCGCCGTCAATTCCGCGCTGCTGCTGCTGGCGTCAGCCAATGGCGCCATGCCCGCCGGCCTCGCCAATCGCGCCGATCAGGTCGGGCGGCATTTCATGAACCATAACAGCTCGGCGGCGCTCGCCATCGATCCGCTGAGGCGCAACGATTCGATCTACCAGAAGACGATCGGCCTCAACGATTTCTATCTCGATGACGGACGCGGCGGACCCCCGCTCGGCAATGTCCAGTTGCTCGGCAAGATCTCGGGCGCGATCCTCAAATCCCAGTTGCGGCTTTTCCCGGAATTCGCGCTCGAAATCTTGGCGCGGCGCGCCGTCGATTTCTATCTGATGAGCGAGGACCTGCCCTCGCCCGACAGCCGCGTCCGGCTCGACGGATCGCGCGTTGTGCTCGACTGGCGTCCCTCGAATATGCGCGCGCAGAACGGCCTGGTGGCGCGGATGCGCGAGGTATTGCGGGCGGCGGGTTTCCCGATCGTGCTGGTCAAACCTTTCGATCGGCGCACGCCGTCCCATCAATGCGGCACGATCCGCATGGGGCGGGACCCCGCCAAAGCCGCCGTCGACCCCGATTGCCGCGCTTTCGACCATCCCAATCTGTTCGTCGTCGACGCCAGCGTGCTGCCGACTTCGGCCGGCGTCAATCCTTCGCTCACCATTGCCGCGCTGGCGCTGCGCGCCGCCGATCATGTCCGCAGGACGGAGCTCGCCGCATGAGCGCGCCGCGGCCCGTCGCCCTCGTCACTGGCGCACGGCGCGGCATCGGGCGCGCCTGCGGCGAAGCGCTCGCGCGCGCCGGCTTCGACCTTGCCGCGACCGATCTCGCCACCGACAATGTCGCGCGCGAAGCGCAGGCGGCTTTTGAGGCCTTGGGCGCGCACGCCGCTTTCTTCGCTCATGATCTCGCCGCGCTGGACAGCCATGAAGCGCTGGTCCTGTCGGTTCTGGAGCGTTTCGGGCGGCTCGACTGCCTCGTCAACAATGCCGGGCGCGGCGCGGTCGCGCGCGGCGACCTCCTCGATCTCAGCCCCGAGAATTTCGACGCGGTGATGAGCGTCAATCTGCGCGGCACATTGTTCCTCACGCAAATGGTAGCGCGGGCGATGCTCGCCGCGGGCGAGGCGGGCCATCCCCGCTCCATCGTCACCATCACTTCGGTCTCGGCCGAAATGGTCTCGCCCGATCGCGCTGAATATTGCGTCTCGAAGGCGGGGCTGTCGATGGCGATGAAGGCCTTCGCGACGCGCCTCGCGCCCGAGGGCGTCGCCGTGTTCGAAGTGCGGCCAGGCATCATAAAGACGGATATGACGGCGCCGGTCGCGGGTCGTTACGACGATCTGATCGCCGGCGGTCTGGTGCCGGCGCGCCGTTGGGGCCAGACCGCCGATGTCGGCGCGATCGTCGCCGGCCTCGCCTCGGGACAATTCGCCTTCGCGACCGGCAGCATCATCGCGGCCGACGGCGGTCTGTCGCTGCCGCGCCTATGAAGGAATCGGAGCCGATGGCGGTCGATTACATCATCGTCGGCGCGGGTCCGGCCGGCTGCGTGCTGGCCAACCGATTGAGCGAGGACAGACAAGTCTCCGTCCTGCTGCTCGAAGCGGGCGGCGCCGATTGGCATCCGTTTTATCACATGCCCGCCGGCTTCGCCAAAATGACCAAGGGCATCGGCTCCTGGGGCTGGCAGACCGTGCCGCAACGCCATCTAAACGGGCGCGTCCTTCGTTACACCCAGGCCAAGGTGCTCGGCGGCGGATCGACGATCAACGCCCAGATTTACACGCGCGGCAATGCGCTGGATTACGATTCCTGGGCGCAGGAGGAAGGCTGCGAAGGCTGGAGCTATCGCGAAGTCCTCGCCTATTTCAAGCGCGCCGAGGACAATCAGCGTTTCGTCAATGATTATCATGCCGCCGGCGGCCCGCTCGGCGTTTCGATGCCGATCGCGCCGCTGCCGATCTGCGACGCCTATCTTCGCGCCGCCCAGGAGATGGGCATCCCCTACAATGAAGACGTCAATGGCGCGCGCCAGGAGGGCGTCGGATTCTATCAGCTCACCCAGCGCAACGCGCAGCGGTCGTCGGCCGCCTCGGCCTATCTCAAACCCGCGCGTGGTCGGCCCAATCTGACGATCCGTACCGACGCGTTGACGACGCGCGTCGTTCTCGAGAACGGCCGGGCGATCGGCGTCGAAATTATTGAATGGGACGGCGCGCCGAAAATCTTGCGCGCGGAACGCGAGGTGCTGATCGCATCGGGCGCCATGGGCTCGCCGAAGTTATTGTTGCAATCTGGCGTCGGGCCCGCCGATCATCTCAAAAGCGTCGGCGTTCCCGTCGCTCATGACCTGCCGGGCGTCGGCAAGAATTTACAGGACCATCTCGACCTGTTCGTCATCGCCGAATGCACCGGCGACCACACCTATGACAATATCGCCAAGCCGCACCGCACGCTCTGGGCGGGGTTGCAATATCTCTTGTTCAAGAACGGCCCCGTCGCCTCCAGCCTGTTCGAGACCGGCGGCTTCTGGTGGGCGGACAAGGACGCACGTTCGCCCGATATCCAGTTTCATCTCGGCCTGGGTTCGGGCATCGAGGCCGGCGTCGCGCGCATGAAAAACGCCGGCGTGACGCTGAATTCCGCGTTCCTGCGGCCGCGTTCGCGCGGGACCTTGCGCCTCGCCAGCGCCGATCCGCGCGCCGCGCCGCTGATCGACCCCAATTATTGGGCGGATCCTTACGACCGCGCGATGTCGATCGCCGGCCTCAGAATGGCGCGCGAGATCATGCAGCAGGATGCACTCAAGCCCTTCGTCCTCGCCGAACGCCTGCCCGGTCCCGACAAACTCAGCGACGATGACCTCTTCGAATACGCCTGCCTGCACGCCAAGACCGACCACCATCCCGTCGGCACCTGCCGCATGGGCCATGACGAAGGCGCGGTCGTCACGCCGGACCTGCGCGTTCGCGGCATCGACAATCTGCGCGTTTGCGACGCCTCGATCATGCCGAAGATCGTCTCGTCCAACACCAATGCGCCGACGATCATGATCGGCGAAAAGGCTGCCGACCTGGTGCGCGGGCGCGAGCCGCTGCCGGCGGTGCTGTTTTCGACCAACCGTTTGCGGGCGTGATGTCGCGGATCTCCTGGCCTCCGTCATTGCTGTGCAGGTTCACAATTTCGTTGATTGGGCCTCCAATAGGAAGGAGGTTCAGGATGCGAGCCAACAGTTTGGACAGGTTTATCGCCCCT
>Ga0209006_10000258_pt1 | contig 54928 bp, 57 predicted proteins | sample JacPin_JW_Ref_O2_FD_188567 | JGI IMG/M metagenome (GOLD analysis project Ga0209006, IMG submission 188567) | Forest soil microbial communities from Algoma, Ontario, Canada - Jack Pine, Ontario site 1_JW_Ref_O2 (SPAdes) (version 2) | ecosystem: Environmental > Terrestrial > Soil > Boreal...
CGACGAGGTGCTGATCCGGGTCGCCCGTGCGGGACTCAACTTCGCGGACACCCACACGCGCACCAACTCCTACGTGCAGAAGGCCACGCTGCCGCTGGTGCCCGGGGGGGAGGTGGCGGGCGTTCGCGAGGACACCGGTGAGCGCGTCGTCGCGCTCACCGGCAGCGGCGGCTATGCCGAGTATGCGATCGCACCCGCGGATCGCGTGTTCGCGATCCCCAACGGTGTCGAGGACGGCACCGCGCTGGCGCTGATCATCCAGGGGACGACCGCGTGGCACCTGTATCGCACCGCCGCGCGCGTGCAGGAGGGCGAGAGCGTTGTCGTGCACAGCGCCGCCGGAGGCGTCGGCTCGATCGCCGTACAGCTCGGCCGACGCATGGGAGCCTCGAGGCTGATCGCCACCGCGACCGGCGAGGAGCGCCGCGCGCTGGCGCTCGAGCTCGGAGCGGACGTCGCCGTCGATCCCGCGCCCGAGGGGCTGACCGAGCGCTTGATCGAGGCCAACGACGGGCGCGAGACAGATGTCGTCTTCGACATGTCCGGCGGCGCGGTGTTCGACGCCTCCTACCGCACGCTCGCGCCGTTCGGGCGGATCGTCGTCTGCGGCATCGCCACCGGCGAGCCCAACGAGGTGCGGACCGGCTCACTGCTGCGCCACTCGCGTTCGGTCGTGGGCTTCTACCTGTTCCACTGCCTCCGTCGCCCAGGCATGTTCGCGCAGGCGCTGGTGGAGCTGTTTGCGCTCGCAGCGCGCAACGAGCTGAAGGCGATCGTCGGACATACCTATCCTCTTGAGCAGGCGGCGCAGGCGCAGATGGATTTGCGTGCCCGGCGAAGCACCGGGAAGCTACTGCTCGACCCGTCCACCTAAGCTCATCACTGTCATGGCCAAGTCCTTCTCCGAACTCGGGCTCTCCGAGTCGACACTCCAGGCGCTGCGCGACGTCGGCTACGAGTCGCCCAGCCCGATCCAGGAACAGGCGATCCCGGCACTGCTGGAGGGACGCGACGTGATCGGCCAGGCGCAGACCGGAACCGGCAAGACGGCGGCTTTCGGCCTGCCGATCATGGAGTACATCGACCCCTCGGAGAAAACCGTGCAGGCGCTCGTGCTGACCCCAACGCGCGAGCTCTGCATCCAGGTGACACAGGCGCTTCGGACCTACGGCGCCCACACCGGCATCGATGTGGTGGCGGTCTTCGGTGGCGCTCCGATCCGCACGCAGCAGGCACAGCTGCGCGCCGGCGGGCACGTGGTCGTGGGCACGGTCGGTCGTGTCCTGGACCTGATCTCGCGCCACTCGCTGGTCCTGCACGATTGCCGCTTCCTGGTCCTCGACGAGGCCGACGAGATGCTCGACCTCGGCTTTTTGGAGGACGTTGAGAAGATCCTCTCGTTGACGCCCTCCAGCCGTCAGACGGCGCTCTTCTCGGCGACGATGCCGCCGCCGATCCGCACGCTGGCTGACCGCTACATGTATGACCCGGAGATCATCCAGGTCGAGGCCGAGACGCTCACGATCGACACCGTCGCCCAGTTCCAGCTCCCCGTTGAGACCAAGGGCAAGCCCGACAAGCTGGTCGAGGTGCTGCGCGCCGAGATGGGACCGAAAGGCGAAGCAGAAGGCCACCAGGCGATCGTGTTCGTGCGCACGAAGATCCGCTGCGACCAGCTCTTCCGCACGCTGCGCGACCGCGGCATGAACGTGCGTGCGCTGCACGGCGACATGTCCCAGGGCTCGCGCGACGGCGTGATGCTGGCGTTCAAGGGCGGGCGCGTGCCGATCCTCGTTGCCACTGACGTGGCTGCGCGCGGATTGGATATCTCGACGGTCACGCTCGTGGTCAACTACGACGTGCCGACCAGCCCCGACACCTACGTGCACCGCATCGGGCGCACCGGGCGCGTCGGGCGCGCGGGCCGGGCGATCACGTTCGTGGAGGACCGCCAGAAGCGAGAGCTGGAGGCGATCGAACGTCACATCGGGACGCACATCGCCCAGTGGGAACAGGGCGCGGTGGCCGCCCCCACGCCCGTGCGAGAGCGCCCGCGCCGGCACTCCAAGCCGCGCATCTCCCGCCGCGACGAGCAGGAGCCCTACGCGAAGCTGGTGCTCGGCGGCGGAAGCTCCGCCGGGCTGAGCGTCGCTGACATCGTCGCTGCCGTGACATCCGGCGCGGGGCTCGACGGGGAGGCGGTACGCGACGTGCTCGTGCTCGACCGCTTCTCCTTCCTGTCGGTGCCCGCCGCCGAGGCCGACCGCGTGATCGAGGCACTCGACGGGCACTCGATCGGCACCGGCGACTCCCACGCGCTCAGCCTCGAGCGAGTAAAGGCTCGATAGAGCGTCTCGCTATCGTGGCCGGCTGATCCTGAGCGACCCAGAGGAGACCTGCGGAAAATGTCAATCGCCACCATGCAAACCACAGAGGGACCGATCGTCTTCGAGCTGTTCGACGAGGATGCGCCGAAAACAGTCGAGAACTTCCGCAAGCTCGCCTCAGATGGCTTCTACGACGGGCTCACCTTTCACCGCGTGATCAAGGACTTCATGATCCAGGGAGGCTGTCCGCTCGGGACGGGCACGGGCGGTCCGGGCTACACCTTCGAGGACGAGTTCAACGACCACAAGGTCGTCCGCGGAGCGCTCGCGATGGCGAACGCGGGGCCGAACACCAACGGCTCACAGTTCTTCATCGTCACCACCGACGCTGCCCCCTGGCTGGACGGTAAGCACACGGTGTTCGGCCAGGTGACCGACGGGATGGACGTCGTGGACTCGCTCGAGGGCGTCTCCACCGACGGCTCGGACCGCCCCTCGGAGCCGATCGGGATCGACTCCATAGAGCTATCTAGCTGAGACTCCCATATGAGCTAGCCTTGTTCGTCACAAGCCTTCAGCGAACAAGGGGAGCCGAGATGGCGAGCGTCGAGCAGCACGTCGAGCAGGAGATACTCCAAGCCGAAAGCCCCATCTCCCGTCGAGGCGACGAGATAGCGGTCGAGAACCCGGCCACGGGTGAGACGGTCCGCACGGTCCCCGACCTCGGCGCGCAGGACATCGCGGAGATGGCCGCACGGGCTCGGCGCGCGCAGCCGGAGTGGGAGGCATACGGCTTCGACGGGCGCGCCCGGGTGCTGTTGCGCGCGCAGAAGTGGCTCATGGACAACTCGCAGCGAGTGGCCGAGACGATCGTCTCGGAGACCGGCAAGACCTTCGAGGACGCCAACCTCGCGGAGATCGGCTACGCGGGCAATGCGTTCGGTTTCTGGGCCAAGCACGGCCCCGAGTACCTCGCCGATGAGTCGATCAAGTCCAGCCAGGTGCTGGTCAAGGGCAAGAAGCTGATCCTGCGCTACCGGCCGCTGGGGCTGATCGGTGTGATCGGGCCCTGGAACTATCCCCTGACGAACTCCTTCGGCGACTGCATCCCTGCGCTGATGGCAGGAAACAGCGTGATCCTCAAGCCATCTGAGATAACGCCGCTGACCTCACTGCTGATGGCCGAGGGCCTGCGCGAGTGCGGGCTGCCCGAGGACGTCCTGCAGATCGCCACCGGGCGCGGCGAGGCGGGCGCGGCGTTGATCGAGCACGTCGACATGATCATGTTCACCGGCTCCACCAGGACCGGCAGGAAGGTCGCGGAAGCCGCCGCCAGGCGCTTGATCCCAGCCTCGCTGGAGCTCGGCGGCAAGGACCCGATGATCGTGCTCTCCGACGCCGACCTAGAGCGCGCGGCCAACTTCGCCGCGTACTTCTCCATGCAGAACGCCGGTCAGACGTGCATCTCGATCGAGCGCGTGTACGTTGAGGAGCCCGTCTACGACGAGTTCGTGGCGAAGGTCTCCGAGAAGGTGCGTGCCCTTCGGGTCGGCTCTCCCAAGGGCGGCTTCGGCACGGTCGAGGTGGGGGCGATCACGTTCCCGCCGCAGCTGGACATCATCAAGGACCACGTCCAGGACGCCGTGCAGAAGGGCGCGCGCGTGCTCACCGGCGGTCGCCAGATGCCCGGTCCCGGACGCTTCTACGAGCCGACGGTGCTGGTCGACGTCAACCACACGATGAAGTGCATGACCGAGGAGACGTTCGGGCCGACGCTGCCGATCATGAAGGTCGCAGACGCCGACGAGGCGGTGCGGCTCGCCAACGACTCGCCCTACGGCCTCGGCGCCTCCGTGTTCTCGCGCGACGCCGCGCGCGGCGAGGCGATCGCCAGGCGCATCGAATCGGGTGCGGCGAACGTCAACGACGCGATGATCAACTACACCGTGCTCGAGCTGCCGATGGGCGGCGCCAAGACGTCCGGCATCGGCTCGCGCCACGGCGCCGGCGGGATCCGCAAGTACTGCTCACAGCAGGCGATCGTCGTCACCGCGAAACTGGCCATGAAGAAGGAACTCTTCATGTACCCGTACAAGACGCGCACCTCGCGGCTGCTGGCCGGGCTGTTCAAACTGCTCTACGGTCGCGGCAAGCGGGCCTAGACGACCGTAGGCGCGGCGCGAGGCTTTGTCCTCGGTCGCTCGCGTGCGAAGCACGCCACGCTCTCTGCGTCCGCGCCTCGCTTGGTCTACGGCCATCTAGGCAACACCGTCCACACTCAAAGTCGTGCGAGCGACACCTCAGCGTGCTCGCGGTCGCGCTGAAGGACGGCCAGAAACGCGTTGACCACGCTGGGGTCGAACTGGCTCCCGGCGCAGCGCTCGAGCTCGGCGCGAGCGGCTGCGTGCCCGATCGACGGACTGTACGCGCGGTCGCTGGTCATCGCCTCGTACGAGTCAGCCACCGCCAGGATGCGCGCCTCGATCGCGATCTCCTCACCGGAGAGCCCCAGTGGATAGCCACGGCCGTCAGGGCGCTCGTGATGCGTTTGCACCCACCCGCGCACGTCGGCGAGACTGGCGTGTTCCAGGATCTGGGCGCCGAGCTCGGGATGGCGCTTGATGATCGCGAACTCCTCCTCGGTGAGCTTGGCCGGCTTGCCGAGGATGCTGTCCGGGACACCCACCTTGCCGATGTCGTGCAGCCGGCCCGCCAGCTGCACCTGCGCCGCGCGCTGCTCGGACAGGCCGAGCTCTCGGGCCATCATCTCGGCGTAGCGTCCGACGGTCTCGGAGTGTCGCGCGCTGCCGCTGAAACGCAGGTCGACCGTCTCGGCCAGATCGAGGACGACCGCGATGAAACGCTCCGCGTGGATGTCGCGCGACTGCGCGTCTGACCGCGGCGCCTGCTGGAGCGTGTGGCTGTACAGCACGGTCATGTCGCGGCCGTTCGCCTTCGCCGCGTAGAGCGCCTCATCGGCGCTCCGCAACAGCGAAGCGGCTGTCTCGCCATGCTGCCCGTAGCTGGCCACGCCAAAGCTGATCGTCACCGCCACGGCGTCCCTCGAGAACTCGTCGCGCACCTCGCCGCGCAATCGCTCGGCGACCGCCAGGGCGGCGTGAAGGTCGGTGCCCGGCAGGATCAACGCGAACTCCTCGCCGCCGACCCGTGCGAGACCGTCGATCCCTCGCTTCCCGTCCTGCAACAGACGTGCCACCCGCTGCAGGGCGGCGTCGCCCGCGCCGTGGCCAAAGCGATCGTTGACTTCCTTGAAGTGGTCCATGTCCCCGACCACCAACGTCATCTTCCCAGTGCCGCGGCGGGCACGCTCGAGCTCGAGGTCGAGCAGTTCGCGAAAGCCGCGCCGGTTCGCCAGCTTCGTGAGCGGATCGGTGCGGGCGGCGTCGTAGAGACTCGCGATCAGCAGCTCGACCCGTTCTCGCATCGAGCGGATCAGGACCGCCGCGACGAGCAGCGTTCCCATGCCGACCAGCCACCACGCGGGGATGCCACTGGACGGCGGCCTGGCGGTCAACAGGGCGGCGAACGCGACCCCGACGTAGACGATCTGGGCCGCCATCTCCCGGCCGCTGAAGAAGTACGCCGAGTACAGGAACACCCACAGGTAGAAGAAGACCAGGGGGCTGGGGCTTTGTGCAGAGAAATACGCGACTGCGGTGATCAGCGTGCTGCCCAGCGCCAGCGCCACGCGCAGGATCCAGCCCGGGACAGTGTCCGCAATCCAGAAGAGCACTCCCGCGACGACGTAGGCGATGCCCACGATCACGAGCAGGCCCAAGTCGCTCGCGCGCGCGGGATGTGGAAGCGCCACCGTGAGTAGGGCCAAGGTCGCCCCCGCCGCGAACAGGCCGGCCAGCGCCCTCGTCATCAGGCGCGCATCGAAGCCCGTGTCGACGGTCGCCGAAGTCCCCAGCCGAGCGCGCGGCTCATTGGCAATAAGCAGCGTCACCGTCCATATTTCGGCGCGAGCATGCCCACACATGAGCATTGACGCGGCGCGACGGCGCTTCCTGTGGACGGCGGGAGCTACTGTCCCCGATCGACGGGCGTTCGATGGCCGATCTTCGATCGATCGCCGTGCCCTCCCAGTGGGACTCCCAGGAGCTCTTCCAACTCGGGGATCGTCTTCTCCGCGCTCGTGTGATGGATCGTTGCCATCCCCATCTCCTGCGCGGGCGTGAGGTTGAACGGCAGGTCATCGACGTACACGCAGTCCGCGGCCTGTGCGCCGGCGCGCTCGACGCCGAGCTCATACATGCGTCGCGCCGGCTTGCGGATGCCCTCCTCAGCTGAGATCACGACGCCGTCGAACAGCTCGTCGAACAGCTCGTGCGGGTAGCGGTGCACGCCCCAGGAGTTCGACACGAGCGCCGTGCGCACCCCGGCCGCGCGGGCTCTGCGGACCGCGTCGACCATCGCAGCGTCGGGGTGCACGCCGGCGAACAGGCCGTCGATCAGGCCTTCCGGCTCGACTTCCAGTTGCGCGGCGAACTGCAGCTCGAACGCATCCTCCTCCAGATCTCCCGTCTCCAACGCGATCAGGAGCTCACGCGCGGCCGGGTCTGTCCTGAAGCGGTTCATCAGCTTCTCCGGAGGTATGCCGGCGGAGAGGCAGTAGGCGTGGAAGGAGGCAAACAGATTGCTCGTGAGGACGCCGCCCCAGTCGATCAGCAATGCCGTCCGGGAGGGCCCTTCCGGCTGGACGGGCTCAGCCACCGAGCGCCATCTCCTCGGCGCGTTCAGCCAGCTCGAGCACGCCCTCGCCGAACTGCGCCAGGTAGGGGTCGTCGGTCGTGCCGGCGATCGCGCGCTTGTAGTTGCCCTCCATGAACACGATGCTCTTCCACACGGCCAGGGTCGTGTACCAGCGCATGTCGCTCATCGAGCGCCCCGAGCGCTCCTCGTAGCGCGCGATCAGCTCGGCGCGGGTGGGGAAGCCTTCGGCGCGCGTGACCTTGCCGAGCTGCTCACGCAGACCGCCGGCGGGATCGCTCGCCTCGGTCCACATCATGCAAAGGTAGCCCAGGTCGGCCAGCGGGTCGCCGATCGTGGCCATCTCCCAGTCCAGTACAGCCGCCAGGCGGGCTGGCGTCTCATCGGCGAACAGCGTGTTGCCGAGCCGGTAATCCCCGTGGACGATCGTGGCGGGGCCGGAGTTCGGCACGTGCTCGGCCAGCCATGTCCCGACGGTCTCCACAGACGGGATCTCACGCGTCTTGTTGAGCTGCCACAGCCCCGAGAAGCGCCGTAGCTGGCGTTCCAGGTAGCCGGTCGGCTTGCCGAAGTCCTCGAGGCCGGCCGCGCGCCAGTCGACCGCGTGGATCTCGACCAGCGCGTCGATCAGCTGCTCGCCGATTCGTCGACGCTCGCCCCGAGTGTCGAGAGCCTCAGGGACGCTCGAGACGATCACGTCGCCCTCTACCAGCTCCATCACGTAGAAGGGCGACCCGATCGTTGCCTCATCCGCGCATACCGCGAGCACATCGGGAACGCGCGCGGGCGTATCCCGCAGCGCCCGCAGCAGACGCGCCTCGCGCAGCACGTCGTGCGCGCTCGGGGGCAGTGGCGGGCGGGGCGGGCGACGAAGCACGAGCTTCGTCTCGCCACGCTCCACCAGATACGTGACATTCGAATGACCCTCGCCAATCGGGGTCGCGCGAATCTCGCCCTCCCCGAGGCCGTGGGCGTCCAGGAACGCTACGAGCGGCTCCAGGACGAGTAGGGGAGGTCGGCTGTTAGCCTGCGCCTCCTCAGGGGTCTGGACGATGTCGTCTGGCGCGATCGGAGTGCTCACGGCCCCCAACCTACAAAGACCGCAACCTTCTCTGCGCTGAGGTGTCTCAAGCGACCATGCCCAGAATCCGAACTCTCCTCCTCTCACTGCTCGCCACGGCGCTCGTGGCCGGCTCCGCCGGCGCCTCCCAGGCCCTGGCCTCGAGCAACCAGACAACCTATTTCGAGGGCGCCGCCGTGCTGCTCAATCCCAGCACCCGCCCACACGCGATGGAACAGCTCCAGCACCTGGGCGTGAAGGCGCTGCGCGTCGAGCTCAACTGGGAGTCGGTCGCCCCCGCGCCCACCAGCGCCACCAAGCCCGCGTTCGAAGCGGCCAACCCCGGTAGCTACGCCTGGGGGCAGTACACGGTCCTGCTCGCCGAAGCGGCCGCACGCAAATGGCCGGTGCTGCTGACCGTCACCGCGCCCGCGCCGCGGTGGGCGACCTCCAACCTCAAAGCACCGTACGTGACCCGTCCCGACGACAAGGACTTCGAAGAATTCATGACCGCGGTCGCCCGCCAGTTCGGCTCGGAGGTCTCCGTCTACTCGATCTGGAACGAGCCAAACGAGTCCGTGTTCCTGATGCCGCAGTGGACCTCCAAGGGCGCTCCTGCCTCCGGACGCATCTATCGCGGCCTCTACCAGGCCGGCTACGCAGGGCTGCAGGCGGCTGGGCTCAGCCACCCCAAGGTCCTGTTCGGCGAGACGGCGCCTGCGGGCTACGACAAAGTGAACATCCGCAAGGAAGGCGCGAAGGGGTATAAGCACCCGGTGGCGCCGCTGGCGTTTATGCGCGAAGCGCTCTGCCTGAACGCCAAGTACAAGAAATCGAGCTCATGCAGCGAGCTGCAGATGGCCGGCTACGCCCACCACGCGTACACGCTCCCCGCGGGGCCGTACTACGTCTTCCCGCAGAAGGACGACGTCTCGATCGGCTCGCTCTCGCGCCTGTCCAACGCGCTCAACCTCGCCGCTCGCGCGCACGCGATCCCGGCTAACGTGCCGATCTACCTGACCGAGTTCGGGGTACAGAGCAAGCCGAACAAGTACCTCGGCGTCTCCCCTGCCAAGCAGGCGGAATTCGACGCGATCGCCGAACGCATCGCCTACGAGAACCCCCGTGTGGCCGCGTTCTCCCAGTACCTGCTCGCGGACGACCCGGTGGGGGGCCCGGAACCAGGCGCCAGCTTCCAGACGGGGCTCGAGTACATCAACGGCACTCCCAAGCCGCTCTACTCCGGCTGGCCGATCCCGCTCACCGTCACCAAGAAGGGGCACGGGGTCTCGCTCTGGGGCCTGGTGCGCCCGGCGACGGGAGCGACGAAGGTGACGGTGCTGGTGCAGCGCAAAGGCTCAAAGCGCTTCAAGACGCTCAAGACTGTCACCACCAACAGCCTCGGCTACTGGAGCTTCAACTCCTCGACCGCCGGTAGGGACTGGCGCGTGCGCTGGACGAGCCCTGCCGGCGTGAAGTACGAAGGGCCCTCGATCGCCGCGTACTGACTGGACGGGTGTCCTAGTTGACTTTAAGTCTGCTGGCGGGGGTCTTATGATCGGCGCCACATGCGGCGGACAACGAATGCAGGTGTGGATCGCGTCGTGGCGCGTTGAGGCGCGCGCTCTTGGCGGCGGTGCTCGCGACGTCCCTCTGCGGAGTGTTCAGCGCGGCCGCGGCGGCGGCGACCTGCACCGACGAATTCAGAGGGCCCAACGACGCGCAGTGGTCCGAACTGTCGTACTGGTCAGCCGGACGCCCCACCTTGAGCTCTGTCGTGTGCTGGCCGTCAAACATCACGGTCCGCGTCACGCTGCCGTACAACGGCTTCGGTGGTGAAGCGGCCTCGATCCAGGGTGGGGGGCTTGAAATCTCAGGCGAAGACGCGGTCTACTTCGGTAATTCCGCCGGAGTCTCGACCCTGACCTCCCTCACCCAAGCCGTCAAGGGCTACATGCGCGGACCCCAGATCCTGGAAGTAAGCGGTCCCGTGAAGTGGTCCAGCGGACAGGAGGAAAAAATCGAACTCCGCCAGGGCGCGGACAGCACCTTTTCGATCGAACCGGGCCTGTACCCGGATCTCGACCCGGGTAGCACGATCATGACGGCGAGCCCGATTACGATCGAAAATCCGGACTTCGAGTTCGGCGGCGGCTCCAGCTTCGTGACCACGACGAGCACGATCACGCTGGCCCCCGGCCTCGATCTCTACACAGGAGGGGGAGACGACGGCACCTTCACTGCCGCGGGAATCGGACCGAACTCCGGACCCAAATACGGCCTGGGTGGCGACAGCCTCGTATTGACGGGTGGCACGACGACGGTCGCGAGCGGAACCACCCTGGAAACCGGACCCCTCACCCTCGAAGGCGGAGGCCTTCACGACGACGGCACCATCGGTCAGTTCACGTTCGGAGAAGTCACGACTCCGGTGCCGATCACGCTCGCGGGAGGCACCCTCGGCGGCACCGGAACGGTGGCTGGTTCGCTCACCGCCACAGGTGGAGTCCTCGCTCCGGGAGATGCCCCCGGTCCGCTGCAGATCGCGGGCGAGTACACCGAGGAAAGCGGCGGCACGCTCGCGATCGGGATCGCGGGCCCAACGCCGGGCACCGAATTCGATCAGCTGCTCGTGGGCGGCGCTGCGTTGCTCGCGGGCGCCCTCTCGGTGACCGAGGAAGGCGGCTACGAACCTCCGCTCGGACAGACATTCAAGATCATCAGCCATGCGCCGCTCAGCAGGGGATCGTTCTCCTCGATCGGCGGTCCGAGCGCGGCCATCTTCGGGGTTGCATACGAACTAGAAGGCGTCACCCTCACGACGGACGTTGCGCCGGTCGTCCGCGGCGCTACCACGACGGGCGGCACGACGACGACCACTACCACGACCGTCACGCCACCGACGACGACCGGCATAGCGACGAGCCCCAAGGCGATCGAAGAACTACGGTTGGGCTGCAGCAATGCGCAGTTGGTCCTCAACGACGTCTACATCCACGGGAGTCGCGTGCTGCTCGGCGGCAGCGCCGCCACGAGCCTCGTGGGCAAGAAGGTCAGGATCCTCTTCGGCACCAGGAACAAGCAGGTGGCCACCGCCACGGTCGGCGCAGACGGAGAGTTCACCACCACCGCGCCTCTGCCCCCGGCAAAGCTCCGGGAAAGCGTCGACACCCGCTACACCGCCGCGATCGGCAAGCTGCGGTCGCTGGCACTCAAGCTCACGAGACGCCTGCTGCTCGAAGCGCCAAAGGCCACAGGAACGACCGTCACGCTCTCCGGGCAGGTGACGCTCCCGCTGACCAAGCCGATCGCGCCTGTGATCGTCGAACAGCAGCTCGAATGCGGCAAGACGACGGTCGCCAAGACCTTCACCCCGGCCGCGAGCGGTCGCTTCCACATCACCCTCAGCGTCCCGACGAACGCGAAGGCTGCGATCTACAGGCTGAAGAGCGACGTTGCGGCCAACGCCCACGCAACCAAACACGGCTTCGCGACCTTCAGCCTGCCGTTGCCGGTTGCGCTGGGCTAGCTGCGGGGGGTCCCTCCTACGATGGATAGAGAATGCCCGAGCTGCCAGAGGTGGAGATCACCGCACGCTTGCTGAACTCTGCTCTTGCCGGCACGCGGATCGAGTCGGCGAAGGCGCCGGGGATAAACGCGCTGAAGACCTTCGACCCGCCGCTCTCGGCGCTGGAGGGCATGCGCGTCTCCGCCGTGCGTAGGCGCGGCAAGCACCTGATCGTGGAGGCCGACAGGGGTGGGGGAGACGCCACCGGACTAGCGCTGCTGATCCACCTGATGTCCGCGGGCCGTCTGCAGCTGTACGACAAGCCCGCCGGGCCACGCGATCGCACCTCGCGCCTGCTCGTCGGCTTCGAGGACGGGCGCGAGCTGCGTCTGCGCGAGTTCGGCTCCAAGCAGGCCGCCTGGGTGAAGCTGCTGCGGGCCGACGAGCTCGAGCAGGAGGACTCGCTCGCGACGCTCGGGCCGGAAGCCTGGCCGCAGCCTCCGGAGTTGAGGCCCCTGCTCGACGCGCCGCGCCCGCTGCACACGCTGCTTCGCGACCAGCGGGTGATCGCCGGCATCGGGCGCTCGTGGGTCGATGAGATCCTGTGGCGGGCAAAGCTCTCGCCGTACAAGCGAGGGGCGGACCTCGACGAGCAGGAGGCGCAGCGCCTTCGCGACGCGACCGTTGAGACGCTCGGCGACGCGATCGCCCACTACGAGCAGGCCGTCAGCCTGCCGATCCCCGACAAGCTGCCGATGCCGCTGCAGGTGCATCGCCACGAGGGGGAGCCGTGTCCGCGATGCGCCGCCACGTTGCAGGCCGTCCACTTCGAGGACTACGTGATCGCCTACTGCCCCGTGTGCCAGACCGAGGGGCGGATCCTCAAGGATCGACGCCTGTCGCGCCTGTTGCGCTGAGCGCCGCTCTACGACGGCTCCGCCGGCGGACCGTCGCCCTCCGTGAGGAAGCGCTGCGCCCAGGCGACGTCGTGCCATCGCCCATGCTTGAAGCCGACGCGCCTGTAAATGCCGACGTCGTCGAAGCCCATCGCGCGGTGCAGCCCCAAGCTGGCGTCGTTGGGCAGCGTCATGCCCGCGGCGGCCATCCAGTAGCCGCGCTCACGCAGCCGCGGCAGGAGCACGTCGTACAGCGCTTTGCCGGCGCCGGTGCGCCTGCGACCCAGCTCAAGGTAGACGCTGACTTCGCACGCCCAGCGGTATGCCGCGCGCTGACTGAAGGTGCCGCCGTAGGCGTAGCCGACGACGCGTCCGCGATCCTCGAGGACCAGCCATGCGTGCCGCTCTGAGGCGCGCAGGATGCGCCCCGCCATCTCCTCGCCGGAGGGCGGCTCGGTCTCGAAGGTGATCGCCGTGTCCATCACATACGGCGCGTAGATCGCCGCGCACGCCGCGCCGTCGCGCTCGGATGCGTCGCGTACCTGCAGGTGGTCGGCCGTCATGGCGCCAGGATGATCGCAAAGGGGTAGGAGGAAGGGTCGGACGGCGTCACGTGCGTGCAACAAGTGTATTGGAGGTTATGCACTAATCTCTAATAAGAGCCTATTGTGTCGGAGCTTTTGAATCGTCATTGGCAAAGCGAGGTTGCAGGCAGTGGAGTGTCGCGACGCGACCGTCGCTCCTGCGATTACGCCGCCTACCTTCCCGATCCGCTGCTCGAGCGCCGTTTCGTGCTCGACGGAGAGGTCGCCGCCGACATCGCCGACGCCGAGGCCTCGATCATCCGGTTGAACGCTGAGGCAATTGCCCTCGTCGACACGGACGCGCTCGCACGGATTCTGCTGCGTGCCGAGTCCGTAGCCTCCTCGCGCATCGAGGGGCTCGAGATCGGGGCGCGGCGGCTCCTTCGTGCTGAGGCTGTCCGTTCGATGCACCAGCCGTCTTCTGATGTAACGGCAACTGAGGTGCTGGGGAATATCGACGCGATGCTCTACGGAGTCGAGCAGATCGGGCCAGGAGACGCGATCACCGTGGACCTGCTGTTGGAGATCCACAGGCGCCTTCTCGCCGGCACCCGTCTGGGGGCCCACGGAGGCAGCTTCAGGCAGGTCCAGAACTGGATCGGCGGCAGTGACTACAACCCATGTTCGGCGGACTACGTTCCGCCGCCTCACGAGCTCGTCCCGGATCTCATGGACGACCTTTGCGCCTTCTGCAATACCGAGGAGCTACCCGTGGTCGTACAAGCCGCGCTCGCCCATGCGCAGTTCGAGACGATCCACCCCTTCGTGGACGGCAACGGTCGCACAGGCCGCGCGATCATCCACCTGGTGCTGCGTCGCAGAGGGGTCGCTCCACGCGTCCTGCCACCAGTGTCGCTCGTCCTCGCCACGCTCGCACGCGACTATGTTGGCGGGCTCACTGCGTCCCGGTATCTGGGCTCACCAGTTTCCTCCGATGCCACCAGGGGAATGAACACCTGGTTGGCGACCTTTGCCGCTGCCTGCGTCCGCGCGGCGGCCCACGCCGCCACGTTCGAGTCCCGTGTCGTCGCACTCGAGGGGGAGTGGCGCGAGCGTCTTGACCGGGTCCGGGCAAACTCGGCGACAGACCTGCTGCTTCACCGCCTCCCTGGAGCGCCGGTGCTTACGGCCGAGAGCGCAGCGACCCTGATCGGCCGAACGTTCAAGCCCGCCAACGAGGCGATCCAGCGCCTCGTCCAAGCGGGCATCCTGCATCAGATCACGATCGGCCGTCGCAACCGCGCATATGAGGCCTCCGAGATCATCGAAGCGTTCGCGGACCTCGAGCGACAGTTTGCGAGTCCCGCCAGCGACACGCGTATATCGCCTCCCGTCCGCGCTGTGCCGCGCCGGCTGTCGCAGTACGCTCCCACGATGGTCGAAGTGGGAAACAAAGCGCCCGATTTCGAGCTCCCCGATCAGGACGGCAAATCGGTCAAGCTCTCGGGGCTGCGCGGGCGTCCGGTCGTGGTCTACTTCTACCCCAAGGCATCGACACCGGGCTGCACCACGCAGGCGTGCGGCGTGCGCGATCACCACGCCGACTACCAGCAGGTGGATGCTGTGGTGCTCGGCATCTCACCGGACACTGTCGCCAAGGTCAAGAAGTTCCACGACAAGGAGAGCCTGAACTTCGCGCTGCTCGCCGACGAGGGACATCACGTGGCCGACACCTACGGCGTTTGGGTCGAGAAGTCGATGTACGGCAAAACCTACTTCGGTAACGAGCGCACGACGTTCGTGATCGGAGCGGACGGCAAGGTCTCCCGGGTCCTGCGCAAGGTGAAGCCTGCAGAGCACGACAGGCTCGTGCTCGAGGCGCTGGGCGAGCTCGCGCCGAGCAAATAGGTTCCTCAGCGGCGGAGTTCCGCGATCACGTGCGGCGTTCGCGTCAGGGGATCCGCAGGTCGTGCACCGCCGCGGCAGCTTCGAGCTCGGCCGCGGGGGCCGTCGTGCGGTCAACCCTGGTGACCATGCTCCAGTGATGCCCCACCGGGCAACGCTGGAAGCGCTGCCGCCCCAACCTAATCGCCTTGAGCGAGGCCAGCGGGATCCAGATCGTCGTGAACAGGTGGCCGTCGCGGCAGCGCACCGGTCGATCGAAGCCGTCGAGCATCCCGAGCACGCCCGCCGTGGCGAGGCCTGCGAGGATCAACAGCGCCGTTCTGTTCGATCGCGTGCGTCTCAACCTGCGGCCAATTCTCGCTGGCTCGTGGCGAGCTGACAAGCTTCCCGCGGCGGCGTATGCTCATCGGACAATTGAAAACCTACCGTGTTTTTATCTGCTCGGCTAGCTGCAAAGTTTGGAATCACCGGTACGATACCGGGCGAATCAACAATGGATGGCTTGTGTGCGGAGGGTTCGGCGGTGCCTGGCGAGCATGTCTTTGAAGAGCGGGGTGCGGATCTAGCGGGGTGCGCCGCGCTGCGATCGCAGGTCGCATGCGCGGTTCTCGGCCTGGTGATCGAGAAGCCGAGCCACGGCTACGAGATCGGTCAGCGCTTCGAGACGCGGTTCGGCGCATTCCTCAGCGCGGGTCGCTCATCGATCTACGCGGCGCTCGGAAGTCTGATGGACGCAGGGTTGATAGAGAAGATGGCCGGACGTTCTACCACGGGCGCTCGGCGGGGTGCGAAGGCCGGCGCTCCCTACCGTGCGACCGCCGCCGGCGCGCGTGCCTATCGCGCCTGGCTGGCGGAGCGCGTGCGCACCGATCCCCAACGTGTGGAGATGCTCGGGCGGATGACGCTCGCGGGTGTCCACAGCGTCGAGGCGGCGGTGGACTTCATCGGACGCTACGAGCAGGAATGCGTTCGCGAGGCGCAGGAGCTCGCCCGTCCGCAACGCAGCGACGGGGTCGTGTCGTTTGGGATAGCTGGAGTGGTCGAGCGCCTGCTGATCGAGGAGCGCCGCAGGATGATCGACGCGCAGCTCGCATGGATCAGCTACGCGCGCGCTGAGCTTCGCGCCGCGGAGTCCAACCATGGCGCAGAGAATGAACCACGATGACCCTGCTTTCGATAGAGCACGCAACCAAGCGCTATCGACGTGGGCGATTGGAGCACATCGCGATCAAAGACGTCTCGCTGGAGATGGAAGTAGGCGAGCTGGTTGCCGTATGGGGCGCGCGGCGCTCGGGTCGTAGCACGCTTCTGCGTGTGGCCGCTGGGATCGAGCGGCCCGAAGAGGGCACGATCAGCTTCGAAGGTCGGGATCTCGCGCGCTGGCGCAACAGCGTGCTTGGTAGCCGCATCGGCTACTGCCAGACGAGCTTCGCCTCCGGCGGGCGCGGGCTCGTCGTGGAGCACATCGCGGCAGGACTTCTCGCCCAGCGCGCCTCGCCAACGGACGCCATGCGCCGAGCGCAGGAGATGCTCGTTCGCGTCGGCGCAGAGCGCTGCGGCCAGCTCGAGTGTCACGAGCTCGATGGCGCTGAGGTCGCACACGTGGCGATCGCGAGCGCACTCGTCACCTCGCCTGCTTTGCTCGTCATCGACGAGCCGACCAACGGCGTCGATCTGCTCGAGCGCGATCCGCTCCTCACGCTGTTGCGCTCGATCGCCAACGAAGGCACGGCGGTTTTGATGAGCACCGGCGAAGCGCAGGGCCTGTCGGGCGTCGACCGCGCGCTGTCGATCGACAACGGAGAGCTGCGCGGAGACGTCAAACCCCGCGACGCACAGGTCCTTCCGCTGCGACGCGTGAGTTGGCGCGGCGATGTGGCAGAACCTGGAGCGCGCCGGCAGTGAGCGGGCGCGCGCTCGGCGCCGTCCTCGAGCTCGAGCACGTCGTCAAGCACTATCCGGGCTACGGGGGCCAGGTCGTCCACGCGGTCGACGGGGTGAGCCTGGGTGTCCGCGCGGGCGAGATCGTGGCGCTGCACGGACCCAGCGGCTCCGGCAAGAGCACACTGCTGATGCTCGCCGCGGGGATGGCTGAGCCGGACGCCGGCATCGTTCGCTTCGAAGGGCAGGATCTGGCTAAGCTCTCCGCCGGCGAGGCAGCTGACTTCCAGCGCCAGAAGATCGGCTTCGTCTACCAGTCGTTCCACCTCATGGCGGGCGTGCCGGCGGTCGAGAACGCGGCCATAAAGCTGCTCGCCGACCGGGTTGCGCTGGGCAAGGCCCGCAAGGCCGCGATTCCGTGGCTCGAGCGCGTCGGCCTCGGCGACCGTCTGAACCACACGCCCGATCAGCTCTCGGGAGGGGAGCGTCAGCGGGTGGCGATCGCACGTGCTCTGATCAACGAGCCGCGATTGATCCTCGCCGATGAGCCCACCGGGAGCCTGGACAGTCAGCGCGGCGGCGAAATCCTTGGGTTGCTGGCCGACATCGCTCGCGAGCAGCGGGTGGGGATCTTGCTCGTCACGCACGATCCCCAGGCCGCCGCGATCGCCGACCGCGTGTTCACGTTGCGCGACGGCAAACTGCTCATCGGTCAATCGGGTTTCGAGACGCCGGCGTATCTGCGCCGCCAAGCTTCGGGCTGAGCTCGATGCGCTTCTCGGGTCTGCTCTACTTCTACGGCAGGCGGCTGCGCACGCGCCCTGTGCAGGAGCTGCTCGCCGGCGCCGGGATCGCGATCGGCGTGGCGCTCGTGTTCGCGGTCCAGATCGCGAACAGCAGCATCACCGACGCATCGAGCGCGATCGTTCGCGGGATCGCCGGCACGGCCAGCCTGCAACTGCGCGCACGCGATGCCAACGGCCTGGACGAACGCCTGCTCAAGCGCGTGCAGCGGCTGCCGGGGGTCGCACTGGCGGCGCCGATCCTCGACCAGAACGCGTCGCTCGTGGGCAACAACGGTCGCCGCGTCTCCGTGGACCTAGCGAGCGCGGCGCCGAGTCTGTTGGCACTCGGCGGGGGCATCACGCACAGCATCTCGTTGCACGACCTCCACGTGCCCGGCGTGATCCTGCCGAGCGAGACCGCCGAAGCACTTGGCCTGCCACGCGGCGCGTCGCAGGCGTCCGGTGGTCCTTCCGAGCGCGTGACCGTCGAGGTGCGCGGACGCGCGAGCTCGGCCGCAGTTGTGGCAGTCTTGGGCCCGGAAGCTCTGGGCGGGCTTTCGGGCGCGATGGCTGCGATCGCACCACTGCGGTTCGTGCAGAAGATCGCGGGCCTGGAGGGGAAAGTGACGCGCATCGTCGTCACCACCCAGCCCGGGCGAGAGGCCGAGGTGCAAAAGGAGCTGACGTCTCTCGCGGCAGGTCGGTTGACCGTCGCTCCCGCTGACCAGGAAGTGGCGTTGATCAAGCAGGCCGTGGCTCCCAACACCGAGGCGACCGGGTTCTTCGCGCTCGTCAGCGGCATCGTTGGATTGCTGCTCGCGTTCAACGCGATGCTGTTGACGGTGCCCGAGCGCCGGCGCATGATCGCCGACCTGCGCATGCAGGGCGTGAAGCCCTGGCAGTTGGTGAAGCTGCTGCTCTTCCAGGCGGTCTGCCTGGGCATGGTCGCCTCGTTCCTGGGGCTCGCGATTGGCGACCTCCTCTCGCGCACGATCTTCCACGCGACCCCCAGCTATCTAGCCGTCGCCTTTCCGCTGGGGACCGAGACGGTGATCGGGATACGCCCGCTGCTGGTCTCCTTCGCAGGCGGCGTATTGGCGACGTGTCTGGCCGCCGCTCCGCCGCTGCTCGACCTGCGTCGCAGCCGCGCTGTGGACGCGGTGTACTTCGAGGACGGCGAACCTGGCCAGGCCCTGAACGCCGGTGCGCATCTGCGGCTCTCGCTGGCTGGAGCCACGCTGCTCGCCGCGAGCATCGCGGTCCTCGTATTCTGGCCATCCGCGATCATTGCGGCGATCATCGGGCTTGCTCTGGCCACGCTGCTCGCGATCCCGCTGTGCTTTCAGTTCGCACTGAAGCTCGCCGAGCTCCTCGCCTCCAAGACCCCGCGGCTGAACATGCTGACGGTCGCGGTGCGTGCGCTGCGCGCGACAACCGTCCGCTCGCTGGCGCTGGCGGCGACCGGTGCGATCGCCGTCTTCGGCTGCGTGGCGGCCGAAGACTCCCACCACGACCTGCTCCATGGCCTGTACCGGGATTACTCCGAATATGTCTACACGGCGGACATATGGGTGGTCAACGGCAACGACGAGCTCGCCACGAGCACCTTCAACGCGGGCCGCCTGCCGAGCCGCATCGCGGGTATCCCGGGTGTCGCCAGTGTGCGCCCCTACCAGGGGGGCTTCCTCGACTTCGACGGACGAAGACTCTGGGTCATCGCCCGCGCGGCATCGACGCCAGCACCGGTCCCTGCCAGCCAGATCGAGGAAGGCAACGTCATGGTGGCGACCGAACGCCTGCGCCAGGGCGGCTGGATAACCGTCTCCCAACAGGTCGCCGAAGCCCATGGGGTCAAACCCGGGGGGGTGCTCGTCCTGCCCACGCCGACGGGCGAGGTCGCCTACCGCGTGGCCGCGACCACGACCAACCTCGGCTGGAGCTCCGGCGCGATCATCATGAACCGCTCGGATTACACGCACGCGTGGGGTAACTCGGAAGTCAGTGCGCTGGAAGTTAACACGCGACCCGGCGCCAACGTTGCGTCAGTTCAGCACGCTGCCCAGAGGCTGCTCGGCGGGGATCGTGCGCTGGCGGTCGAAACGAGCCCGCAACGAGCGGGGAAAGCCGACGAGCTCGCGCGCGAAGGCCTCAGCCGGATGAGCCAGATCACTCTGCTGTTGATGATCGCTGCCGGCCTCGCGATGGCGGCGGCGATGGGCGCAGGGATCTGGCAGCGGCGCTCGTCGCTGGCGTCTCTGCGCATAAACAGCTTCAGCCCGTCGCAGCTGCGCGGTGTGCTCGCCTATGAGTCGATGCTCGTGCTCATCACCGGGGCCCTGGCCGGGGCTGTCGCGGGCGTCTACGGCCATCTGCTGATCGACCGATTCCTACGGCTTACGACCGGCTTTCCGGTCCCCTTCGCAGTCGAAGGCGTGCATACAGTTCAAACGATCTTGCTAATCGTCATCGGTGCTCTCCTGGCGCTGGCGATTCCGGGCTATATCGCCTCACAGGTTTCCCCGCAACTAGCACTCCAGGACTAGAGAGTTGATCGGTTGCACTTACTAGAACATTGATTTAGTTCGCTTAAGATGCGTCCGCCCCTCATACAAGCATGGGGGCATGCAAACCTCACGCACCGCCGGCGCACGCGAGTTCCTTGCAATGGTGACGACCGGGATCGAGTATTGGCTGACGATCTATCCCCTTGCCAGGCGCGAGATAAATCATTGGAAACGCCGCGCACGCCTGATCCCTGATCCCGCGCTGCGTGCCGCGGCGCAGGCGACGCTCAACAGCGAGCACCTCAACCCCGAGGCGGCGGCCTTCTTCGCGGTGCTCGCGTCACGAAGGTGCCGGGCTTCCCTGGTGCGCGTGATCGTGGACTTCCAGATCGCCTACGACTACCTCGACTCGATCAACGAGAACGACGCTTCGGCGCCCCTGCGCAACGGGCTGCAGCTGCACCGCGCCCTGATCGATGCCGTCAGGCCCGACGCGTCATGCGCCGACTACTACGAGCACCATCCACAGTCAGACGACGGCGAATACCTGGCCGAGCTGGTCCGCGCCTGCCAGGGCGCGATGCGCGAGCTGCCCTCGGCCGACGCGATCGAGCCGGTGCTCGTGTCTGCTGTCGAGCGCTGCGGTCAAGGTCAAAGCCGCAACCACGCGATGCTCGTCGAAGGACAAGCGCAGCTCGTCGAGTGGACCTCGACCCAGGCTGGCCGCGGGGGATACCTGTGGTGGGAGCTGGCCGCCGCGGGAATCTCGTGCCTGTCGGTCCACGCGCTGTTCGCGGCCGCGGCCTGCGAGACGACGCGGGCAGAAGCGGTGCGAGTTGACGAAGCGTACTTTCGCCCGATCTGCGCGATCAGCGCGCTCCTGGACAGCCTCGTCGACGCGCCTCGCGACGTCGGCACAACCAACCACAACTTCTTCAACCACTACGACACCTGCGCCCAGGCCGCCGAACGGTTCGCCGCGATCACGGCGGAAGCGCGCGCGCTGCTCGGCACGCTGCGCAACCACTGTCGTCACATGGTCATCCTCGCCGGCATTGCCAGCTTCTACCTCTCAGCCCCTGAGGCGAGCACTGACTTCGCTCGACCTGTCGCACTGCGGACACTCGACTGCCTCGGGCCGACCAGCGCGCCCATCCTGGCAGTGATGCGACTGAGGCGCCGGAGTGCCGACTGGTGGTGGCAACGCAACGCCGCCGGGCGCCGCAGGGAGGCAGGAACTGAGCGCGACCGTTCATCGCGGAAGCCTGTACTTGCGTGTGGAGGGGTCCTGCACGAGCAGCCCGAACGCCACGAGCGTGGATATGTAGCGGTGCGTCGTGCTGGGGCTCAGACCGAGCTGCCGCGCAACTTCCACGACGCCACGGCCCTCTTCACCGGAGATGAACAGCGCGAGTATCAAGAGGCCGCGGAACAGCGAGTGCGAGAGCCGGCCACTCTCGAGCTCCACCCAGTAGCGCTCTTCGAGGGAGCTCTCAGAGATCGCCTGCTCGGCGATCAGTCCGGAGAGCAGCAGATTGAGGCTTGGTCCACGGGCGTCAACCGTCGCGCGGACGATGCCTTCGACCTGAGCAGTGGTCAGCTCGAGCGAAACCTGCCCGTCGCGCGCACGGCTGCCCCCCCGGGCTGAGCGTCCCTCCCGAGTGGCTGTTGCCGCAGGGGCGTCGCTGGCATCGTCATCAAGCATCGCGCAAACGGATGATGCCGTTTCGTCGAGTGCCCGATAAGGTTGGAGTTGAATATTCCTATGCTGGACTATTCCAGAATCTCGCTAGTAGCGGCTTCCTTGTCTGTCCCGCGTGCACTCGCGATCCGACCCCAACGGCGCGGGTATCCCGAGTATGGTCACTCGTGATGGCGACAGACATAGACAACGACGACTGGCGCCTGACGGCAGAGCTGGAAGTCTCAGACAATGGCCGAGAGCTTCACAAGTTGATGGCGCACCTGCGTGGCAGCGACGGCGCCGACGTCATCGGCGAGGTCGAGGCGGCCGTGCCGCACGACGCGGTCATCACACACGACGGCAAGCTGCTGTTCGCCTACGCGGCTGACGAGGCAACGATCACCGCTGCCCGCGCGGCGATCGAATCTGTTCTCGCCCGTGAGCAGACCGTCGCCAACGTGCGCATCAGCAGGTGGGACCACGGTCTCGACCGCTGGCTGCAGACCGATCCGCCGCTCGGTCCCGAGCAGGCGGCCGCCGAGGAGGCGAAAGAGCACGAGGAGGAGGCGACGGAGACCCGCACGATGGTCGCCAGCTCCGGGAAGCTCGTGCGAGGCGAATTCGAGCAGACGATGCGCGAAGCCGCGGAGGGCCTCGACCTCGAGTGCGCGATCATCGAGCACCCGCACCTGCTGAAGACGCAGGTTGCGTTCACCGTCACCGGCTCGAAACGCAAGGTCGACGAGTTCGCCCGGGACCTCGAGGCGGTGGGCTGGGCGTATGTCCGCACCGAGCGAGCAGTGATGACCAGCCCGCTTTAAAGCCGGCGGTCGCTGTCCGAAAAAGATAGGCAAAACGTCCTATGTTCCACAGGCGGCCAGGCGGCTAGGCTCACGCGCTCGCCCAACATAGAAAGGACACATCAGGATGTCGCATCGCTTGAAGTCTCGTGCTTCGGTGAGGGGGTTGCGCGTCGCTCTAATTGCCTCGAGCACACTGCTCGCGCTCGCGGGCACGCTGTTCGCCTCCGTCTCAGCCCAAGCCACCACGCTGCCCGCGCTCACGCTCTCGATCACCAGCTCCTCGATCACGGTTGGAGGTGCGACTCAGTCCGGCGCGGTGAACGTCGTATCGACGGCCACGGGAGTCAAGGAAGCGAACGCCATCCTGTTCCAGCTCAGGCCCGGCGTGACGGTGGCGGAAGTGGAAGCGGCGCTGAAGAACGGCGCCGGCAAGGATCCCAACAAGGTGACCAAGTACGGCTCGATCGTCTTCGACGCGGAAATGAGCCCGGGCAAGGCGAACGAAGCGCAGATGGAGCTCGAACCGGGAGAGTACGTCGCGCTTGCGGGAGAGGGCGAAGGCTCGCCCAAGTTCAAAGACGCGTTCACGGTCACGGCCGCCGCCTCTCCAGCGACCCTGCCCACCCCCGAAGCCACGATTCGCTCGATCGAGTTCGACTTCCGGGGGCCCACAACGCTGCACGACGGAGAGCTCGTCCGCTTCGAAGACGAAGGCTATCTCGTGCACATGGACATCGCGTTCCCCGCCAAGAGCAAGCAGGACGCCAAGCTGATCGTGAAAGGACTCCTCACAGGCAAGGAAAAGGGACTCGAAAAGCTCGTCTCCGCCGAACCGTTCAGCTTCACAGGGCCGGTCTCCCACGAAGCCTTTCAGCAGGAGACGATCACGGCCAAGCCGGGCTGGTACGTGCAGGCGTGCTTCATGGCAACCCAGGAGGGCGTCCCCCACACGCGCCTCGGCATGGAGCGCATCATCAAGATCGTCAAGTAGCTGACAGGGGCGGCTGCTCGAGCGCGGGCGCAGCGAGGCCGCCGACGAGCATCCCCGATCCGAGGTGGGCTCCCAGCACGGGGCCCACCTCGGTGCAGAACAGCGGCGGCGAGTCGAACAGCGCGGTTCCGTCTGCCACGAGGCGCTCGGCGTCATCGCGCGACTGCGCGTGCTGGACGACCCAGTGCGTGGCGCCGCGCTCGTGCAGCTCGCGCAGGTAGGCGACCATCCGCTCGAGCGCGCGCCGGTGCGTGCGCACACGCCCGACGGGCGCGATCTCGGTGCCGAAGGTGAGAATCGGCTTCACCTTCAGGGCGGTGCCGAGCGCCGCCTGCGCCGCACCGATGCGCCCCCCGCGGCGCAGGTACTCGAGCGTGTCCAGGCAGAACCAGATGTCGAGGCTCTCCCTGCCTTGCCGGACGCGGTCAACGACCTGCTCGAGCGAAGCGCCCTGCGCGGCGGCGCTCGCGGCCAGGAGCACGAGGCAGCCCAGGCCGCCGGCGCCGGTCTGGCTGTCGAGCACGTGAACGACGCCGGGCAGCCCCTCCTCGGCGGCGGTGCGGGCGGCTTCGCGCGCGCTCTCACACGTCCCGGAAAGGCCGGCGGCGATGTGCACCGAGACGACGTCGTGCCCGGCGCTCAACAGCGGCCGGTAGCAGGCGAGGAAGTCTCCGACGGATGGTTGCGAGGTGGTCGGCAGCTGCGGGGACTCGTGCAGCCTGGCGTAGAAGGCATCGAGGTCCACGTAGTCGCGCTCGGGTTGCAGGTCCCCGTCCCAGCCGACGTAAAGGCTGACCTGCTCGATGCCCCAGCGCTCGATCAGAGCGGGAGGGAGGTAGGGGGTGCTGTCGGTCACCACAGCGACGCTGCGGTGCGCGGGGGTGTTGCTCTCGGCCTCTGCGGCGGACACGGCCCGAAAGCCTACGTTGCCTGACGCGGGCCACGCGTCAACCCTCAGCGGCCGTCAGCGGATCAGGCTGTCCATCCTTGTCTGCGTAATCGTCTCGCGCAACGTTTGCAGCGCGTCGTGGCGCGGGCGCCAGCCGAGCTCCCGTCGCGCCTTGGCGGTGCTCATGATCACCGGCTCGCGGAACGCTGCGATCCACTGTGCCTGCGCCGGCAGGAACCCGAGGCGCCCGATCAACTGGGCGGCGGCGTCCACCGCTAGCTCCGGCACGGGGATCGAGTACCAGCCGAGCTCCTCGGCGAGCAGCTTCACGGTCATCTCTCCGGGGCCGGCGAGGTTGTACACGCCGGGCTCCCCGCGCCCGAGCGCCGCCGCACGCATCGCGCTGGCGACGTCGTCGTGGTGCACGAGCTGAAACGGCACGCCTGGATCGGGCAGCACGGGCTTGAGGATCGGCACCCCCTCCAGCAGCGACAGCACTGGTCCCGGCAGGCGCTCGGAGATCTGCGTGTACGGCAGGCTGTCGATCAGCAGGGGCGCCTGCGGCCCGGCGACGATGCACGGGCGAAAGACGTAGCTCGCCGTCGAGCTGCCCGCGAGCGTGTGCGCGAGCAGTTGCTCCACTTCTGCCTTCTGCGCCGAGTAGTAATGCGCGGCGCTGCCCCGCGCCGGGACGTCCTCGGTCAGCGGCTGGGGGTTCTCTGCGTGGAAGCCGTAGGCGGCGACGGAGGAGGCGTACACCAGCCGCTTCGTCTTCGCCGCGACTGCCGCCTCGAACACGTTGCGTGAGCCGACGAGGTTGACGGCACCGCTCTCCTTGGCGCTGCCCATGATCATGAACGCGAGGTGCACGACCACGTCGGCGTCCGCGACGAGCGATCCCACGGCAGCGGGGTCGAGCACGTCGCCGCGCCGGTAGGAGACCTTTTTCCAGCCGCGTGCGGCGGGGTTGAACGGCCTGCGCGCCATGCCCACAATGCGCGCAACCTCGCGCGAGCGCTCGAGTGCTGCGACGACCGCCTGGCCGATCTCCCCGGTGGGGCCCGTAACCGCGACCGTGAGGCGAGCCTGCGGCGTCCGTGGCTGTGCCATCGACCCTTTGTAGCGCATCGTCCCGTCCCGCCGCGTTCGGCGTCGGCGCGCGGCGGCAGTGGATAGCGTGGCGCTCGATGCAAGGCCGGCTCACGGGTGCTCTGCTGATCCCGCTCGCCCTCCTGTTGGACTTCCATGCCGCGCGCGGCGCCCTCGCGCAGGCGTGGCCGCCATTCGTGCTCGTCGCGGGGCTGCTGCTGATCGGGCGCGTGGCCGGAAACGACGGGCTGTTCGACGCAGCCGCGTCGCGTCTCGTGCGCGTGCCGGGTCCTCCGGTCATGCTGGCGCTCTCGTGCTTTGCGCTCGTGGCTGTCGTGACGGCATTGCTGAACCTGGACACCGCGGCGGTGTTCCTCACGCCCGTGCTTGTTAAGACGGCGCACCGTCGCGGGACGGATGTGAAGCCGTTCCTCTACGGCGCAGTGTTCATGGCCAACGCGTCCTCGCTGTTCCTCCCCGGCTCGAACCTCACGAACCTGCTCGTGCTCTCCGGGGCGCACGTCTCCGGCGCGACGTTCCTCGCGCGCATGCTGCCGGTAGCGCTGGTCGCGCCGGCGATCACGGCGGCCGGCCTGCTGGCGATCCATCGCCGCGGACTGTTCTGCGCCGGCGCTCCCCGCGAGCGCGGTGGCGAGCCCGTCTCACGTGTGCGCCTGGGCGTGGGCTTCTCGGGCGCGCTGCTCGCGGCGGGGCTGATCGTCGCACTGCGCAATGCCGCGCTGCCGGTCCTGGCCGTGGGGCTGCTCGTGCTCGCGTGGCGCGCGCACGGCGGCGAGCTCGCGTGGTGCGAGAGCCTGTCCTGGCTCGACCTACCGACGCTCGTCGCGTTGTTCTCGCTGGCGGTCGCGCTGGGCACGCTCGCGCGCGCCAGCGCGTTCCCTGCTGACGTGCTGCACGCGCCGGGGAGCCTCGCGACGGCGACGATCGCCGCGCTGAGTAGCGTCACGGTCAACAATCTGCCGGCGGCGGTGCTGCTGTCCTCGGGCGCGCACCTGCCCACGCGCGCGCTGCTGCTCGGCCTGAACGTCGGTCCCAACCTGGCGGTGAGCGGCTCGCTGGCGGTGCTGCTGTGGTGGCGCTCCGCGCGCGCCGCCGGAGCGCAGCCCTCGGCGATCGCCTATTCGCGCCAGGGAATTCTGCTGGCGCCGCTGGCGTTGTTGGGCGCGCTTGCGGTGGGGGCGCTGTAGAGGACCTGGTCGCAGGAGCTGCCCCGTACGCTAGGCGGCGTGCCTATCGCATCAGCCTCCCTAGGCCAGAGCCTCTCCTCGTTCTTCGAGGCGGTCGGCCAGTTCTTCTCGGACATCGCGGCGGTGCACTGGGGGGCGCTGGTGCTCGGGCTGGCCTTCTTCGGGCTGAACCTGACGCTGCGCTCGCGCGGCTTCTTCCACAGCCTGCGCGCCGCCTACCCGGCTGTCAGCTTCCAGTGGCGCCGCGTGTGGGGCGCGTATTTCGCCGCCGTGGGCTTCAACAACGTCGTGCCCGCGCGCGGCGGGGACGTGATCAAGCTCTTCCTCACGCGCTCCTCGATCCCCGGGTCGCGCTACCCGACGGTGGCGGCGGCCTTCTTCGTGGAGTCGATCTTCGACGCCAGCGTCGGCGTGCTGGTGCTGATCTTCGCGTTCACGCAGGGCGTGTTCCCGAAGCCGCCCGACTTCTCCAAACTGAGCTCGTTCGACATCTCCTATCTCGCCGAGCACTTTCGCCTGACGCTGTTCCTGATCACCGCGCTCGGTGTCATCGGCCTGGTCGCCTTCGCGCTGCTCTCCGAACGGGTGAGGTCGTTCTGGGCGCGGGTGCGCCAGGGCGTGACGATTCTGGGGGACCGGCGGCGCTACCTGCGCGAAGTGGCATCGCTGCAGGCACTTGCCTGGCTCTGCCGCTTCACCGCCTTCTGGTTCCTGCTCGACGCCTTCCGCGTTGGCGGCTCGGTGAAGAACGTGCTGCTTGTGTTCGCCGTCAACCAGGTCGCCGGCGCGGTCCCCTTCACCCCCGGCGGCGCCGGCGTCCAGCAGGCGCTGCTCGTGAAGGTGTTCGCAACGAACGCGCCAACGGCGGTCGTGGCCGCCTACTCGGTAGGCCAGCAGATCGCGATCGCCGCGTTCACCGCGAGCGTCGGCCTCGGCGCCGTCTTCTTCATCTTCCGCTTCCGCTCCTTCAAAGAGGTGATCCAGGCCGGGCGCGCGTCACGCGATGCCGAGCGCGCCGCCGAGCAGGCCGGAGCGGCTGGGTATTGATTTCGTCCTGGACGGCGCTACGCGCCGGCAGGCAAGATGATCGAAGTTCCGTCCTGGACGGCGCTACGCGCCGGCAGGCAAGATGATCGAAGTTCCGTCCTGGACGGCGCTACGCGCCGGCAGGACTAACTACTGAAGCCCCTCGCGCGCCTCGCGCACGAGAGCTACGGCCTCGGGGAAGACGCGGGCGATGACGGTGCGGATCTGCTCGGCCTGCGCCTCGGCATTTCCTTGCACGTTGACGCGGTTGACGGCGGCGACGGTCATGTCCACCGCGAGCTTGATCGCGTTGTCTGCCCACGCGAGGCGCTGGTTGCCCTGCATCTGTTCCGCGAACTCTGCCAGGCGTCGCTGGAGCTCGTCTGGGTCGCCGAACAGGTCTCCGAGTCCGCCGCTTTCCATGCTCGCATCATAGACTGCCGTGCTCATGCCCAGTACAGGAGAAATCTCCGAGCAGGTTGCGAAGGAGACGGCGACGCGAAACCGCCTGGCCGTGCCCTCCTTCGCGGGCGGCTTTCTGTACCTGCTGAGCGCAATCGTGATCACGGAGACGATCAACGGCGCGCCGACGGTGGGACTGATCGAGGGCCTCACGCCGGCGCTGTCGGGCGTGGCGAATCCCGCTATGAGCCCGCGCACCCCGTGGATGAAATTCGTGAGCGGTCGCGCTGCCGAGCTGATCGGCGGCGGCGTGCTGTCGGGAATCTCGCTGGCGCTGCTGACGGTGATCCTGCTGCTGCTTGTCGGGGCGGTGCGCTACCGCCGGCCGCAGAGCTGGCGTCCCACGCGGACGCTTGTGATCGCCGGCGGGGTCGGCCTGGTGTTGACGAGCATCGCCCACGAGGTGGTGACGGCGGTGGAAGCACACAACTTCTCCGTTGGGCACGACCACTCCAACCACGCGGTGGAACAGGCGCTGCTGACGAGCACCGCCAACGGCATCGTCGGCTACGTCGAGCTCGTCGCGGGGTTGTTCCTGGTCGCGGGGATGATCGCGACGATGATCAACTCGCTGCGGGTGGGTCTGCTCCCGCGCTGGATGTGCATCCTGGGGATCTTCGCGGCGCTGCTGATCTTCCTGCCGGACATCAGCGCGGAGCTCCAGGTGATCCCTGCGTTCTGGATGGTGATGATGGGCATCCTGCTGATGGGACGCTGGCCTCAGCCCACGGGCGATCCACCGGCGTGGGCCGCGGGCGTCGCGGTGCCGTGGCCTTCACGCGGTGGCGGGCGCTTCGCCGGGCGGCCGGCCGCGGCGACGGCGGGTGCAGGCGCGGCGCCGGCTCCGGTAGCGCCCGTCTCCGGCGGTTCCTCGCGCAAGCGCCGCAAGCGCGGCGCGCGCGGCTGATGATTAGCGACTCGCTCCAACGGGAAACCTAAAAGCGTAAGAACCCAGAGCACGCCCCGGAGAAGGTCCAGGCGCACTCCCGGTTCAAGAGGGATATCAGTCGTCATGCCACCCGGGGAGGGCGGCATAAAGGAGGCTCTCATGGAGGCAGCAACCATCCAGCGCGACGGGCGTGAGGCAGCTGTACGTCCCGCGGAGGTGCCGCATACGGGCTGGAAACCGGCGGACCCGGGACCACTCGGCCTGGCGGCGTTCGCGATGACGACGTTCGTGCTCTCGGTGTTCAACGCGAATCTGGTCAACGAAAAGGGAGTGCCAGTGGTGCTCGGCCTGGCGCTCGTGTACGGCGGTATCGTGCAGCTGATCGCCGGGATATGGGAGTTCCGCACGGGCAATACGTTCGGCGCGGTGGCCTTCTGCTCGTTCGGCGCCTTCTGGATCTCGTTCTGGGCGCTGAACGTGTTCTACGCGAAGCAGGTCGGTGGCAACGCGGGGCACGCGGTTGGGGTGTACCTGTGGGCGTGGGCGATCTTCACCACGTACATGGCGGTGGCGGCGCTGCGCACCAGCGGAGCTGTGCTGCTCGTGTTCGTATTGCTGGCGGCGACGTTCATCCTGCTGGCGATCGGCAAGGACGGGGGGAACGCGACGGTCGCCCACTGGGGCGGCTACGTGGGTCTCGCTACCGCGGCGGCTGCATGGTACGCGTCGTTTGCGGCGGTCGTGAACTCGACGTTCGCGCGCACGGTGCTGCCGGTGATGCCGCTGGCACGGCCGCCTGTCGGCCAGTAGCTCGTGGGCGGAGGGCGCGCGGCGTTGGCTGCGCGCCCTGCCCGGCCGGTGAGAAGATGACCGACCAGGGGCAGTGACTTCGAGAGACACAGAGGGAGCGTGAGCGATGACAGTCGAATCGGATGCGATGACCGGTGAGGAGCTTGATACGGAGCTTGCCTCTCTGCTTGACGTCGAGAAGTTCGAGCCGCCCCCGGCGTTTCGCGAGCAGGCGCTGCTGAAAGACCCCGAGGTGTACGAGCGCGCGGCGGCGGACTCGCTCGGCTGGTGGACGGCGCAGGCTGAGGAGCTCGACTGGTTCCAGAGGTGGAATCGAGTGCTGGACGACGACGACCCACCGTTCTACAAGTGGTTCACGGGCGGCACGCTGAACGTCTCCTACAACTGCCTGGACCGGCACGTGATTGCGGGTCGCGGCGAGCGGGTGGCGTTTCACTGGCGCGGGGAGGCGGGCGACGAGCGCGAGCTCACGTACGCGCAGCTGCTGGAGCAGGTGGAACGCTTCGCGAGCGCCCTGAAGGAGCTCGGCGTGCAGAAGGGAGACGTGGTCGGTATCTACCTGCCGATGATCCCGGAGGTCGTGGTGGCGATGCTTGCGTGTGCGCGCATCGGCGCGCCGCACAACGTGGTTTTCGGCGGCTTCTCCGCGGAGGCGGTGCGCGAGCGCATGGAGTTCTCCGAGGCGAAGGTGCTGATCACGGTGGACGGCGCCGCGCGCAAGGGCAAGACGGCCCCGGTGAAGGACCGCGTGGACGAGGTGATGGGCGACCTGCCCAGCCTGGAGAAGATCGTGGTGGTGAAGAGCAAGGGCACACCGTGTGAGATGCAAGAGGGACGTGACGTGTACTACGAGGACATCGTGGCGGCGGCGGAGCCGAGCTGCCCACCCGAGCCGCTGGACGCCGAGCACCCGCTGTACATCCTGTACACGTCCGGCTCGACTGCGAAGCCGAAGGGCATCCTGCACACGACGGGCGGCTATCTCACAGGCGTCTCAGCGACGCACCGCTACGTGTTCGACTTGAAGCCGGAGACGGACGTGTACTGGTGCGCGGCGGACGTGGGCTGGGTGACGGGCCACTCCTACATCGTGTACGGCCCCCTGTGCAACGGCGCGACGTCGGTGATGTGGGAGGGCGCACCGGACTACCCCCACCAGGGGATCTGGTGGGAGATCGTGGAGCGCTACGGCGTGACGACCCTCTATTGCGCGCCGACGGCGATCCGCGCGTGCATCAAGTGGGGCGCGCAGTGGCCGAACAAATACGACCTCTCCACGCTGCGTCTGCTGGGGTCGGTGGGCGAGCCGATTAACCCGAAGGCGTGGCTCTGGTACCACAAGGTGATCGGCGGTGAACGCTGTCCGATCGTGGACACGTGGTGGCAGACGGAGACGGGCGCGATCATGATCACGCCGCTGCCGGGCATCACTGCCACGAAGCCTGGGTCGGCGACGCAGCCGTTCCCGGGGGTGTTCGCGGAAGTGCTGGACGAGACCACGGGCGAGCCGATCGAGGAGGGCCAGGGCCTGCTCGTGCTCACGCACCCGTGGCCGTCGATGCTGCGCACGCTGTACAAGGAGGAGGACCGCTTCATCGAGACGTACTTCAAACGCTTCGGGCGCGAGACCTACCTGGTGGGCGACGCCAGCCGCCGCGACCGCGACGGCTACTTCTGGGTGATCGGGCGCATCGACGACGTCGTGAACGTCTCCGGTCACCGCCTTTCCACGGCGGAAGTGGAGTCGGCGATTGTGGCGTACGTGGATGTGGCGGAGGCTGCGGTGATCGGCCAGCACGACGAGGACTCCGGTCAGGCGATCGTGGCGTTCGTGACCCTGCAGGGCGAGCTGGAGGGCGACGAGGGCACGGTGGAGGGCATCCGCGACACGGTGGCGGAGCGGATCGGCAAGTTCGCACGCCCGAAGCGGATTATCTGGACGGACGATCTGCCGAAGACGCGCTCGGGCAAGATCATGCGGCGTCTGCTGCGCGACATCGCGGAGGGCCGCGCGCTGGGCGACGTGACGACGCTGCGCGACCCCGCGGTGATGGGCCAGCTCGAGGAGCAGGTCAAGGCGATGCAGGCGCAGGAGGACTGAGGCTCAAGCTGCCCGGACCCTCCGGGAGAAGAGAGGCCGTCCCTTTTTGCTCATGGGGCGGCCTCTCGGCCGCCGGATGCGTTCGCGTGGCGGGCAGCGCCTAGGGGTAATCCCTGACCTTCGGCCCGGCGCCCGCTGGCATGATCTGAGCGATGGCCTCCGCGCAAGCACCGGCAGGGCAGCCGCGAGTCGCCTCGGCCACGTCGCTGCGCCGTCCGCTCGACCGGGCGCTGCTGGGCGGCGTATGCGCGGGCCTGGCCGACCGTATGGGCATCGAGCCGTTGGTGGTGCGCGTGGTGATGGTGATGGCGAGCACCGTCGGTGGGCTGGGCGTGGCGGTGTACGCGGTTGCGTGGGCGCTGATCCCGGTGACACCGGAGAGCGCTGTCAGCGGGAGGCGCCCGGGCGCGTGGCGCCAGGCGCCTCTGATCGTGCTGGCGGTGGCGGCGCTGTTCGCCGGCGTGCACCTGGCGGGCTCGCATGTGGGCGAGGGGCTGTGGCCGCTGGTGCTGGGGACGTGCGGGCTGGCTCTGCTGTGGCGCCCGACGGTTGCGCAAGAGGGATCGGGGCCGAGACGGCGCCCGACGCTGCGCGAGTACGTGAACCGTCCCGCGCAGGTTGGCGCGCCACGGCTGATCGCGGGTGCCCTGTTCGTGGCGTTTGGCTCGGCGGCGCTGCTGCACGCGGTGGGCGTCCAGCACAGCCTGGGCAAGGCGATCTGGGCTGTGGCGATCATGGCGGCGGTGCTGGGGCTGGTGGTGGGCCCGATGGTTGTGCGGCTGGCGAGCAGCCTCTCGTGGGAGCGCTCGGCGCGCATCCGCGAGCAGGAGCGCGCGGAGGTTGCAGCGCACCTGCACGATTCGGTCTTGCAGACGCTGGCGCTGATTCAGAAGCGAGCAGCCGATCCGCGAGAGGTTGCGGGTCTGGCGCGCCGTCAGGAGCGCGAGCTGCGCAGCTGGCTGTTGGTGCGCCCGGGGGAGGCCGAGCAGGATACGGTGGCGGGCGCGCTTGAACGTGCGGCGGCGGAGGTGGAGGAGCTGCACCGCGTTCCGATCGAGGTGGTGACGGTCGGCGACGCACCGCTGGACGGAGAGCTGGAGGCGCTCGTGCAGGCGGCCCGCGAGGCGATGACCAACGCGGCGAAGTTCGCGGGCAGCGAGCGGGTGGACCTGTACGCGGAGGTGGAGGCCGAGCGCGTGGAGGTGTTTGTGCGCGACCGCGGCGTCGGCTTCGACCCGGAGTCGATCCCGCAGGATCGCCGCGGCGTGCGCGACTCGATCATCGCCCGTATGGAGCGCCACGGCGGACGCGCGGCCGTGCGCAGCAGCGCGGGCGAGGGCACCGAGGTCGAGCTGGCGATGGGTGAGGAGACGGCCGCATGAGCGCGCGGGAATGTCCGCGCGTGGTGATCGTGGACGACCATCGCCTGTTCCGCGCCGGGGTGCGCGCGGAGCTCGGCGAGGAGGTGGCTGTGGTGGGTGACGCCGGCTCGGTGGGAGAAGCGGTGGCGATCATCCGCGAGCAGCAGCCTGACGTGGTGCTGGTCGACGTGCACATGCCCGACGGCGGCGGCGTTGAGGTAATCGCGCGCGTGGCCGAGGAGCAGCCGGACGTGCGCTTCCTGGCGCTGTCGGTCTCAGATGCGGCGGAGGACGTGATCGCGGTCATCCGTGCGGGCGCGCGCGGCTATGTGACGAAGACGATCTCCGGCGCTGAGCTGGCGGACGCGGTGCGCCGCGTGGCGGGGGGTGACGCGGTCTTCTCACCGAGGCTGGCGGGCTTCGTGCTGGACGCGTTCGCGCAGCAGGCCGGTGGCGGCCCCGACGCGCAGGAACGGGCGGTGGCCGATCGCGAGCTGGACCAGCTGACCCCGCGCGAGCGTGAGGTGCTGCGCCACATCGCGCGCGGCTACATGTACAAGGAGGTCGCCCAGAGCTTGGGTATCTCGGTAAAGACGGTGGAGGCGCACGTCTCGGCGGTCTTGCGCAAGCTGCAGCTCTCCAGCCGCCATGAGCTCAGCCGCTGGGCGGTGCAACGCCGACTGGTGAGCCTCGACGGGCCCTAAGGGCAATCCCCGATTGCCCGCACCGATCGCTGCCGATAACAATGGGTAGCGATGGACACGAGTTCCACACCGGCGATCGAAACGGTCGGCCTGACCAAGCGCTTCGGGGAGCGCGCGGCGCTGGACGGCATCGACCTGCAGGTGCCGCGTGGCGTGGCGTTTGGCTTTCTCGGTCCTAACGGCGCCGGCAAGACGACGATCATCCGCACGCTGCTGGGTCTCACCCCGGCCAGTGCAGGGACGATGCACGTGCTCGGATATCCGGTGCCGGCCCAGCGAGCGCAGGCGCTGCAGCGCGTGGGGGCGATCGTGGAGGAGCCGCGCTTTCACATGCACCTCACCGGCCGCGAGAACCTGCGCATCGTCGCGGCGGTGCGCGCCCCGGAGACGTTCGCGCGGATCGATCCAGCGCTTGCGCGGGTCGGCCTCGCCGACCGTGCGGGCGAGAAGGTCAAGAGCTACTCGATGGGAATGCGCCAGCGGCTGGGTGTCGCGCGCTGCCTGCTGGCCGACCCGCTGCTGCTGATCCTGGACGAGCCGACGAACGGCCTGGACCCGGGCGGCATCCAGGAGTTTCGGGAGATGATCCGCGAGATGGTCGAGCAGGAGGGGCGAACGGTGTTCGTCTCCTCTCACCTGTTGGACGAGGTGGAAAAGACGTGCGACGCGGCAGCGATCGTCGACCGCGGCAAGATCGTGACGCAGGGTGCGATCGCCGAGCTCGCCGACGGCGGTGGCGCGCGCCACGAGCTGATCCTCGGTGTCGATGACGTCGATCGTGCGCTCGGTGTGCTTGGCGCTAGCGAGCTGGTAGCGGAGGCGCGCCCCGCCGACGAGGGCATTCGCCTGGTCCTCGCCGGCGAGCCGCAGACGGCGGCGCAGGTCAATGCGGCGCTGGTGGGAGCCGGGGTCGGCGTCACGCGCCTGGAGCCCGTGCGCCACAGCCTCGAGCAGCGCTTCCTGCAGATCACCCAGCGGCTCGATTCGAACCTCGCGCCTGAGGAGGTGAAGGCATGAACGCCACGATTGCGCTGCAGATGGCCGGAGCGGACTTCCTGAAGCTGCGCAAGAAGCGCAGCACGGTCATCTGGGCGCTGGTGCTGGCAGTGGCGCCGCTGGTGATCTATTACATCTTCAAGGGCGTGCAGCACTCTTCGAACCCGGAAGCGCACGGGCCGGCGGGTGGCCTTCACGGCTACGAAGATGCGCTGCCGGTGCTTGCGTTGTTCTTCGGGCCGCTCGCCGCGATCATGATCGGCACCGACGCCGGCGCCGGTGACCTAGCGGCAGGGGTATTCCGCGACCTTGTCGTGACTGGCCGCTCGCGCGTAGCGCTGTTCGCCGCGCGGGTGCCGGCGGCGCTCGGCCTGTGCTGGCTGGTGATGCTGGTCGCCTATGCGGTGATGGTGGTCGGCACCTATGCGCTTGCCTCCGGGACGCCTACGCCGGGCGGTGCGCTGGTGATCAACGGCCTGCTGTTCACGTTGTTTGCAACCGGCATCGTGTGCGTCGTGGCCGTCGGCTTCTCGTCGCTCGTCGGCTCGCGTCCGGCCGCGCTGACAGCGCTGATCGGCTGGCAGCTGATCGCGAGTCGGATCCTCGAAAACATCGAATCGCTCGGCAGCTCGCGCAGGCTGATCCTCAGCCAGGCGATCACGCACTTCAGTCCGATATTCGTCGGCGATCACCACGGTCCGCGGGGCGGCTCGACGGTGACGATGTCCACCGCCACGGCGGTGATCGTCTCGCTCGTTTGGATCGTGGTCTTCCTCGCGCTGGGCGTGTGGCGTACGCGCAGGATGGACGCCTGAAGGCCCAGCAGTCCGCCGCCCACAATCTCTGACGCCGGAGTCCTGCGCGCCAGTGGCTACTCTTGAGTCCAGATGATGACCGCAGCAGAGCCAATGACCGCACGTGGCGCCCACTACACGGCGTTGCTGGAAACGATCGAACGCCAGGGGTCGACGAAGCTCCACCAGAAGGAGCGCGAGCAGCTGCTGGAGGCGGCCGACGCCCTGCTGTTCGGCGAGCCGGAGAGCGAACAGCTGCTGCGATCGGCGGAGAGCCTGATCGAGTCGCTGGAGACGAGCGAGCGCTGGTCGGCCGAGACCTGCGATCAGCTGCGCGAACACCTGTATGGCTGTGACGGGGCAGCGGGCGTAGCCTGAGCTCGCTCCCCGCCTGCGAGAGCGCAGGCGCGGCTCTATCGTGCGGCGGCAATGTTGAAGAAGCCGCCTGAGGTCCGACAGGCATCCGCGGAGGATCGGGCGGGTGTGGTGGCGAGCGTGGCAGCGGCTTTCGCGCAGGACCCGGCGTGGGCGTACATGCTGGGCACCGGGTACGAGCGACTTGCTCCGCAGTTCGCAGGCGCGCTGTTCGATGTCAGGCTCCTGTCAGGGACTGTGTGGGTGAGCGACGATCTGGCTGCGGTCGCGATGTGGGACCCGCCGGACAGGAGCGAGGCGGGTGTCGAGCACGCCCAGCGCGTGTGGGCGCGCTACCGCGGAATCGCGGGTGAGGCGGCGTTCGACCGTCACACGAGCTACAACGCGGCCATTGCCGCGGCTTCGCCTGCGGGCCCGTACTGGTATCTGGGTGTGCTGGCGACGGCGCCATCGCGTCAGCGCGAGGGTCTGGCCAGCGCTGTGCTGCGCCCCGTCCTCGAGGAGGCCGACGGGGTCGGTCTGGGCTGCTGTCTGGAGACTTCCACGACCGCCAATCGGCGCTTCTATGAACGGCGCGGGTTCACGCAGGCGACGGACGTCGTGTTGCGTGATGGCCCTCCCACCTGGTGGCTGCGTAGGGATCCAGCGCCGGGCGCCTCGAGAGGGTGAGTATTCGGCAAGCTAGTTGACTTTCAACTACGTTGACGATAAGGTCGCGGCGATGGATCTGTCCGACGTTGACTTTCTCGCCACCCCGACCTTGATGCGCGCTGCACGCGGCGTGTATGCGGGCTCGATCCGCGCAGAGCTGCATTCGATCGGGATCGAGGATATGCCGCGCAACGGCGCGTTCATCCTGTCGGGCGTCGACGGGACGGGGGGACGCAGGCAGGACCTGTCTGCGGATCTCGGCGTCAGCAAGCAGGCGGTCAGCCAGCTCGTCGACACGCTGGTGAGCCGGGGCTACGTCGAACGCGGCACCGACACTGAAGATCGTCGACGGATCAACCTCGAGCTGACCGAGCGCGGGCAGGAGGCCGTGGCAGCGGTCTATCGTGGCGTGGAGGCGGTCGACGTCCAGCTGGAGCAGCGCGTGCCTGCGGAGCAGGTGGAGGCGATGCGATCTGCGCTGTTCGCTTTGGCCGGCATCAAGATCACGAACATCGAGTCGGGCGCTGCTCGGCCCCGACTCTCGCGACAGCTTCGAGCCTTCAGCCCGATATTTCCGGTTGCGGATCTGCCGAAGGCGCTCGCGCACTACTCGACGCTGGGCTTCAGGACGCTCGCGTACGCCGGCGGCGAAGAGTATGGCTTCGCAGAACGCGAGCGGACGAGCCTGCACCTCGCCGCGGACCCCGAGCACGACCCCTCTTGCGCCGCCGCGTCGGCGTATCTGTACGTCCTCGATGCGGACGCCCTGTATGAGGAGTGGAGCCGGCCCGGTATCGCCGGGCAGACACGGCCGGTCGGCCCGACGCCGTACAAGCTTCGCGAGGGCTCGCACGTGGACCCGGACGGGAACCTGATCCGCTTCGGCTCGCCGATGGAGGAGTGAGGGCGCGCCGAGCGCGGTGATGAGCGCAGCCTCGACACGTGAGGGCTTCCGCGACGCGGCCTTGCTCGGTCGCGCCCGCGCAGGCGAGCAGGACGCGTTCGCACGTCTGGTGGAGCCCTATCGAAGCGAGCTGCAGGCGCACTGCTACCGCATGCTCGCGTCCGTACACGACGCCGAAGACGCGTTGCAGGACGCACTGCTGCGCGCCTGGCGCGCGCTCGTGCGCTTCGAGGGACGCAGCTCGCTGCGCTCGTGGCTGTACACGATCGCCACCAACACGTGCCTCGACCAGATTGCCCGCCGGCCCAAGCGGGTGCTGCCGATCGACTACGGTCCCGCTGCCGATCCACACCTCGGCCCGGGCGAGCCGGTTGTGGAGTCGGTGTGGATTGAGCCCTATCCAGACGAGATCCTGGGGGTGGAGGACGGGCCGGACTCGCCGGATGGGAGCTACGAGCGTCGCGAGAGCGTTGAGCTGGCATTCGTGGCCGCGCTCCAGCACCTGCCGGCTACGCAGCGGGCCGTGCTGATCCTGCGGGAGGTCCTTGGCTTCTCGGCGAAGGAGGTCGCAAAGTCGCTGGATACGACCGTGGTCGCGGTCAACAGCGCGTTGCAGCGTGCACGCGCAGGTGTCGAGCAGCGCGTGCCCGAGCGCAGCCAGCAGGCGACGCTGCGGTCGCTTGGCGAGGACTCGCTGCGCGAGCTCCTCGACCGCTATGTGGACGCGTGGGAGCGCAACGACGTGGACGCTTTCGTGGGGATGCTCGTGGAGGACGCCACCTTTGCGATGCCGCCGCTGGCGAGTTGGTACGGCGGGCTCGACGCGATCGCCGCGTGGGCGGCCGCCTTCCCGCTCTCGGGCGATTGGCGCTGGCGCGCGCTGCGCACGAGCGCCAACGGACAGCCGGCGCTCGGCTACTACGCGTGGAACGCGCAGGAGGAGAGCTACCGGCCGTTCGCGCTGAACGTGCTCAGCTTCAGTGGCAATCGGGTGAGCGCGGTGACCGCGTTCATCGCACGCTCGGCCGAGCAGCGCGAACGCGAGGTGTTCACGCGCTACCCCGACGAGCCGCTGGATGCAGCGAAGGTTGACGACGTGTTCGCGCGATTCGGCCTGCCCATGGGGCTGGACTGAACGCCTCGCGCGGCCGTCGCGCTCATCCGTGCAGCTCGCTCGCCGTGAGTGCGGGTGCATAGGTGAGCACGAAGATGCCATCCGCGCCGACCGCCGTCGAGTCGCTCAGGCGCAGCCGCTTCTTCGTGTCGGCCTGCCCAAAGAGGCGCTTGCCGCTCCCGAGGACGATCGGGAAGATCATCAGACGCAGCTCGTCCAGCAGGTCATGCTCGAGCAGGCCGCGCACGAGTTGGGCGCTGCCCGCGACGAGGATGTCGCCCTCGACCTGCTGCTTGAGCAGCTCGACCCGGGTGGCGAAGTCGTCGCCGGGAATGACCATGGAGTTCTTCCAACCGGCATCCTCGGCTGTGAGCGTGCTCGAGACGACGTACTTCGGCATCTCGTTCATCTTCTCGCCGAACTCTCCCATGTCGGTCATCGACGGCCATGCGGCCGAGAACCCCTGGTAGGTGACTCGTCCGAGCAGCTGCGCGTCCGCCGCCATCAGCTCGTCGAACTTGAGCTTGTTGCCGTCCTGGCCGCGATCGAACTCGAACGACCAACCGGCGTGCTCAAAGGCCTCGCCTCCACCCGGCGCCTCGATCACGCCGTCGAGGGTAATGAACTCACTTGCGACGATCCTGCCCATCTCGAACCTCCGTTCTTTGGCTTGTGCCTGCGCGGAGCGCAAGCGTGTCATCGTCACGACGGCCGAAGATCCGGGAACTCATCGTTGCTGGATCGACGCCCGCTTAGCCTATGTGCGCTCGTCCGTGCGGATCGAAGCTGCGATGAGTTCTGTGCGCTAGGGCGGTCTCAATCGGCGTAACCACCCAAGACAGGAGGACCCCGTGACCACCACCAAGACCCAGTTGAACAAGATCAACACAGTTGTGATCCCGGTTTCCGACCAGCAGCGCATGATCGACTTCTATGTGGAGACGCTCGGATTGGAGAAGCGAACAGACATTGCCTTCGGCAACGGCTATCGCTGGGTCGAAGTGGCGCCGGCGGAGGCGGTCACCACGATCGCGCTCGCGCCGCCGCCCGAAGGCGACACGACCGGTGGACGTGAAACGGGCATCGGTCTGCAAACCGACGACATAGACGCCTTCCACGCGCAGCTGAAGGCGGATGGTGTTGACGTCGACCCCGAGGTGAGCCGCATGGGGGACCCGGTGCCGCCGTTGTTCTGGTTGCGTGACCCCGAAGGCAACACGCTGATGATCAACGGCTGAGCCACCGGGCGTTTGCAGACGATCATCGGCACGCTTACCTGAGAGGTAATTGCGCAATGCGCGGGGCGCAGTAGAGTCGGCGCGCGCGAGATGGCCGGCACGAGCTCCCAGCCCCGGGTCGGGCCGCTGCTGCGCGAATGGCGCAAGCGGCGCCGGCTCACGCAGCTCGATCTCGCGCTCGACGCCGGCATCTCGGCGCGTCATCTCAGCTTCGTGGAGACCGGTCGCTCGAGCCCGAGCGCGGAGATGGTGCTGCTTCTGGCAGAGCAGCTGGAGGTTCCGTTTCGCGAGCGCAACCACCTGTTGCTGGCGGCGGGTTATGCGCCCGTCTTCCCGTTGCGCTCGCTCGAGGATCCCGAGCTGGCGCCCGTGCGCGAGGCGCTCGACCTGATCCTCACCGGACACGAGCCCTATCCGGCGCTGGTCGTCGACCGTGGCTGGAACATGGTGGCGGCGAATTCGCCGATCGCGTCGCTGGCCGACTGGATCGACCCGGACCTGCTCGAGCCCCCGGTGAACGCGATGCGGGTCGGTCTGCACCCGCGCGGACTGGCTCGCTGGATGCTCAACCTGGGTGAGGTGCGGGCGCACTTCGTCGGCAGGCTCAGACGCCAGGTTGCGATCGGTGGCGACGCGGGTCTGGCGGCGCTGCTGGAGGAGGTGGAGGCCTACCCGGCGCCGGCTTACGAGGGCGAGCCCGCCTCTCCGAGCGCGACCCGAGAGATCCTCACGCCTTTGATGCGGCTGCGCGCGCCGGATGGCAGCGAGCTCTCGCTGTTCGCCACGGTGGCGACGTTTGGCACCGCGCTCGAGGTGACGACCTCTGAGCTCTCGATCGAGCTTGCGTTCCCTGCCGATGCGGCGAGCGCGGAGATGCTTCGCAACCTACCTCGGAGGTAATCGACAGACCTCCCTGTGGCTGTCACCGTTGCCCGACGGCCACCACCACCGACACGGGAGGCAATCGAGATGGCGACGATCGACGCATCAGTACAAGTGGCGCGAGCGAGTGCGGGCCACGGTGAGGCGCGTGGCGCGTGGCTGAGTGTGCGGGCCACGAGATTGGTCGCGCTGGCGGGTCTGGGAAGCTTCGCGCTGATCGCGCTGGCGGCGTTCGTGGCGCCACCGCTGTGGAGCGCGCCTGGCACGAACGCCTCGCCTGCGCGCGTCGCCTCCTACCTGTTGGAGGACCGAGGACGGACGGTCGCCTCGCTTTACATCTACAGCGTGGCGATGGGGCTGTTCCTGTGCTTCACCGCAGGGCTGTGGTCGTGGCTGCACCAGGCCGAGCCGGCGCCCCAGCCGCTGTCGGCGGTCTTTGCGTTCGGCGCCATCGCTCTCACGGGCCTGATCCTCGCAGCGTTTGCGATCGCCGGCGTGATGAGCTACGGCCCCCAGCAGCCCGCGTTCGCGGCGACGCTCAGCGACCTGACCTTCGCGCTGCTGGCGCTGTCGGGGATCCCGACGGCCGTGTGCCTGGCAGCGTATGCCACGCTCGTCCTGCGATACCGGTGCCTGCCGGCATGGACCGCATGGCTCGCGTTCCTTGCTGTAGACGCGCACCTCCTGATCGCCGCCTCGTTCATGAGCCACGGCAGCTTCCTGTCGCTCGAGGGAACGGTGATCGTGGCCGTGCCGGCAACCTTCTTCGCGTGGATCCTCGCCACGAGCCTCGTGCTCTGGCGGGCGGCCGGCGCGAGGCGCTCAGCGGCGCTCTGAGGCGGGTGGTTGCGTGCCGATCGGCGGCTTGTTGGACAACGGAGGTGTCCTATGAGGTCGTTGGGACGTGCGACAATCGCCGCCCGTGGCCGACTATGGACTGATCAATCGTGCGGCGTGGGATGAGCGCGCTTCGGCGCATGCGCAGTCCCCCGACTACTCCGTCGAGCGCTTCCTGGAGGACGCTGGCTTCCTCAGCGGCGTGGTTCGCTTCGATCTGCCGCGGCTGGGCAGCATCAGCGGTTTGACGGGAGTGCATCTGCAGTGCCACATCGGCACCGACACAGTGTCGCTGGCCCGCCTCGGTGCTCGAATGGTGGGCCTGGACTTCTCCAGCGCGTCGTTGGAGCAGGCCCGGGGGCTGGCGTCTGCGACGGGCGCTGATGTGGAGTTCTTCGAGGCCGACGTGTACGACGCCCCGAGGGTGCTGGGCGGCGGCCGCTTCGACCTCGTCTACACGGGCATCGGGGCGCTGTGCTGGCTGCCCGACATCGACCGCTGGGCGGCGGTCGTCACTGAGCTGCTGGCGCCCGGCGGGCGCCTGTTCATCCGTGAGGGGCATCCGATGTTGTGGTCGCTTGACGAGAAGCGCCAGGAGGGGCTGGTGGTCGACTACCCCTATTTCGAGCGCGAGGAGCCGCTGATGGAGACCGCCGACGGCACCTACGTCGCGACCGATGTGGTGTTCCAGGAGAAGACAACGTATTCATGGAACCACGGCTTGGGTGAGGTTGTGACCGCGCTGATGGCGCGCGGGCTGCGAATCACAGGCCTGGTCGAGCATGACAGCGTGCCCTGGGATGCGCTGCCCGGTCAGATGGAGCTGCTCGCGGACACCGGTGAGTTTCGCCTGGCCGATCGCCCGTGGCGCCTCGCTCACAGCTACACGCTGCAGGCGATCAACGATCCCGCCTGATCGGGGCCGGGTGCCGGCCGGCTATCCCGCGATCGAGCCACGCCCGCTCGATCTCCCGCATCAGCGCCGGGTATACGACCCGATGGCGGAACGGCGCGATCGCGGCCATGTACGCCACGCCGAATCTGCCCCGCGGCTTCACGTACACCCCCATCTGTCCCTGGTACACGTCACCTCCCTTCTGGACCCAGGCGAGGTGCATCACGGCGTGGACGGTCCGGTTGGAAAGCTCGGCCGCCCACTCGACGTCGGTGCGATAGAGCGGTTTGAAGTCCTTGGCGCGCAGATCCGAGCCAGAAGCGGTGCCGCGAAGATCCGGTGGGAGGCGCGCGCTGAGACTTGTTCCGGTGTCGTGGGGGACGGCAAGCGGATGCTGTACTTCATCCCATCCGAGCCAGCCGCCGACGCGGTAGCGGATGCTGAACAGGACTCGAGTCGCCTTGGAGCTCGCTTTGGCCGGGTCGAGCGACGCCATCACTTCGAGCAATGTCGCGAAGTCCTGGGCACCGCCCCGGGCTGGCAGCGCCCAGACATCCTCGAGTCTGAAGTCGTACGCGACCTCCCGGATCCGCCAGGCGTGAGCTTCGTGGTCGCTGTTCGGGAGCCTCATGTTTCAATCCCGGTCCGCTGCAGGGGCGTTCCGCTCTCGACGAAGATAACTTACATGCATGCATGTAAGTAAGGCGCCTGACGAGACCGGAACGGCGCCCACAGGCGCCCCGAGCCGTGGGCGCTCCAAGCAGGTCGATCGCAGTGCACGCACGCGGAGCGCCTTGCTCGAGTCGGCCGCGCGGGGCCTGTCGCGCTACGGCTATGGGAACCTCATACTCGAGCGGGTGGCTAGCGATGCCGGCTATACGCGCGGAGCGCTCTATCACCAGTTCAAGGACAAGGAGGATCTCGCCTTGGCTGTGATCGACTGGGTCGATGAGACCTGGCAGAAGGAGGTTGGTCCGCTGCTCGACCGGGAGCCCGACCCGGTGTCCGCATTGATCGTCATGGCGCGTGCTCACGCGGTCTTCTGTCGGCGTGATGTGGCTCGCGTTGCGATCGCGCTGCGACTCGAGTTCAGTGGCCAGGATCATCCTGTTGGCCGCCACCTCGAGCAGGTCTCAGACGGTCTCCTCAGGCGCTGCACGCGCCTTGTCAACGCCGGCCGCAGGGCGGGAACGATTCCGGCCGGGCCCCCGGCTAGAACTCTCGCGATCGGGTTCATCGGTGCCCTGGAGGGCGCCGTCATCGCGCTCGCCGGACAGGCGCCACACGACGAGAGGCTCGCCGGGCGAGTAGCCGCAGGGGTACTCGGACTCGATTGGGTGCCGGGTGCTGCTCGAACCTCGGCCGCCAGATGAGTCGTCCGGCATCGCTGTTCATTGAGGGCTGCTGGATAGCGTGGATCCTCTATTGGGTCGCCATGGCCTTTCACACCAAGCGCACGGTCGAGCGCGGTGGGCTCGTCGGTTACCGCGTGGTGGCGATCGTCCTGGCGTTGGTGTTGCTTGCAGTGGCACGGCTCGCGGACGTCCACCCGCGTACTCAGCTCTGGTACCCGACGCTCGCGTTGGGCGTTGTGTGCGACTGCGTTGTGCTCTCCGGTGCGGCATTCACGGTTTGGGCGCGGATCACCCTCGGACGCAACTGGAGCGCTGAGGTGACGTTCAAGCAGGACCACGAGCTGATCGAGTCCGGGCCCTACGCGCTGGCGCGCCACCCGATCTACACAGGCCTGATCGCGATGGGGTTGGGGACGGCAGTCGACGACGGACGCGTGATCGCGTTCGTCGTGCTCGCCGCTCTATGTGGCGCTCTGTGGTGGAAGGCCCGCCAAGAGGAAAGCGTGATGAGCCGGCACTTTCCAGCCGCCTACGCCGAGTACAAGTCGCGAGTTCACGCGATCATCCCGTTCTTGCTCTGAGCCCGCCCTCGCTGCCCCTAAACGGCGGACTCGAGCAGCTCGGCGTGCTCGTCTTCCGGCGGGGTGCCGTAGGCGTAGACGAGGAGATCGACCGTGCCGTGGTTGACGGTTTGTAGCGGTGTGCCGGGCTCGATGTGGATCAGCCCGCCCGGCGGTACATCGTGACGCTCGGGATGGTCGCCCAGGTACATCGACAGCGTTCCCTCGAGGACCACGAATGTCTCCTCCTGGTAGGGGTGCCTATGGCGACGCCCGGCGGCCCCGGGCTCGTAGCGCCAGATGTTGGCGCGGGTATGCGCAAAGCCTGCTGTCTCGCTCAACTCGGCTACGTGGCGGGGCGGCTCGCCAGGAGCGTGAGGGCGGGTGATCCACTCGAGCTCGCCAGGAAGGACCACGCGAAATGCCATGAGAACAAGCTACCGCCTGCGAGCCCTGGCTCCGTGGCGGCAGCAGATTGCGATTAGGGCTGCACCGCCAGAGCTTTCCTATCGCTCGTCGATGTGGGCGTGATAGGCGCGTGGCAGCCGCCGGTTTGTGAGCCACCCGACCACGCGCTCGCTGTCTGGGTCGAGGATCGGTAGGCCGTCGTCGTCCGTCGCGGCCAGCGCCCTGACTGCGTCTTCGAGTGAGTCGTCGGCGTGCATCTCGGGCGCGTGGTGCACGAGCGTGCGTTGCAGCCGCTCGCGCCAGTCTGAGGGGATCACCGCCGTATCAGCCATTTGTTTTTGAGCGTAGGCGAGGTCCCCGCCAGCCTGCCGTGCGCGGCGCAAACGCGAGCGTTTGCCTGTCAGGGTGCTGACAGGCATGGCCAATCGGCGCTCGTCCAGCCCCCCAATCTGACCGATCATTGGACACGGCGGGCCTCTGGCAGACTTGCTTGTGTGAGCGGCGCCAAACCTGCATCCGGAGGCGTGTGTCAAGTCCTGGGGGAGGATCCCGCGCTGGCGGAGGCCGTCCCGCACGCCTACAGGCAGCAGGCGATTGAACAGTGCGTTGCCCGAGCGGTGAGCATCGCTCCGGGACGTTGGAGCAGCCAGAGGACTTCCGTGATTGGGAACGGCATCGGTCTGCTGGTGATGCAAGGCCTGCTTATCCGCCGGGTCGGAATCGACGGGCGCTTCGGGGCCGAGCTTCTCGGGGAGGGCGACCTGTTGCGGCCATGGCAGGGACAGGACGTCGCGCCGGCGCTGCCGCGAACGACCGGCTGGCGAGTGCTTCAACGGACCCGGCTGGCGCTGCTGGACATCCGAGCCGCGCAGCGGCTCGCGCGCTACCCCGAGCTGACTGGAAGTCTCGTCGCCCGCGCGCTCGAGCGCTCACGCAACCTCGCTGTGAACATGGCGATCGTCCACCAGCCACGCGTCGACGTCCGCCTGCACATGCTTTTCTGGCAGCTCGCCGACCGCTGGGGTCGAGTTCGCAGCGATGGCATCACCGTGCCGTTGCGCCTCACTCATACGGTTCTCGCCGACCTTGTCGCGGCGCGCCGGCCAACCGTGACCAGCGCGCTCTCCGAGCTCGCCGACCGCGGACTCCTGCGCTCTGTCGATGGCACGTGGCTGCTCTCAGGAGAGCCGCCCGGGGAGCTGCTGGAGCTGCGCGGGGCCGTCGCGCAACCCGACGGCGCGGACAGCGACGGTGACGTGTAGACGGTGGCGGCACGCTTCGCTGTAATCACGTCTTCAGAGAACGAACGCGGCGCGCGCGGCCTTTGCTCCTACGCTCGACAGCTCGGTGAAGCGATACGTGCCATCGCTCATCAGCTCCCCCGCTGCCCGGACGGCGGCGCCGTATGCAGCGAACGCGAAGCCGCCGCCGACGGAGATGCGCTTCACGCCCAACTCGGCCAGCTCTGCCACCGGCGGCGTACCCTGCCGCGCGAGCACGTTGACGGGGCGCTCCACCGCCGCGAGCATCTCACGGAGCTCCTTGGGGTGGTCGAGCGCGGGCGCGTACAGCACGTCGGCGCCGGCCGCTTGATAAGCCTGCAGGCGTGCGATCGTGTCGTTCACGTCGGGGTTGCCCCGCAGATAGTTCTCGGCGCGCGCGGTCAGCACGAGGTGGACATCACCCGCGTGCGCCGCCGCGGCCGCTGCGGCGACGCGCTCGGCCGCGTCATCGACGTCATAAAGCCGTTGCTCGCGTGGGTTCCAGTCCTCGATCGAGCAGCCGGAAAGGCCGGCGTCGAGCGCGAGGCGCACGGTCTCAACGACACCAGCGGCGTCCACCGCGAAGCAGTCCTCGAGATCCGCCGACACGGGCAGGTCGGTGGCGACCACGAGCGCAGCGGCGTGTGCGAGCGACTCCTCGCGCGTGATCCCGTAGTCGAGGCGCCCGAGGCTCGCGGCGTAGCCGCTGCTGGTGGTTGCGAGAGCCTTATAGCCGAGCGAGGCAAGCAGCTTCGCTGAGCCGGCGTCCCAGGCGTTGGCCAGCAGCAGCGGGCGATCCCGGCCGTGGAGATCGAGGAAGTGGGCGGCCTTCTCGGCGTGCGTGGTCATACGGTGAGCCTCCTGTCGTGTTTCACACGTGTGGCGGGAAGCGATGCCCACAGATGTTGCACGGCGTAGGCGCGATATGGTCGCCAGCGCTCGGCTAGCTTCGTGATGCTTGCGGGCTCGCCATCCTGCCCGAGCTGCTCGAGCGCGTGGCGCACACCGAGGTCGCTGGGCAGGAAAGCGTCGGGGTCTCGCAACGCGCGCATAGCGATGTATTCGGCCGTCCAGGGGCCGATTCCCGGCAGCGCCAGCAAGCGCTCGCGCGTCTGTGTGCGATCGGCGCCGGCGTCGATCACCAGCTCATCGTTCGCGAGTGCAGCCGTGAGCCCGAGCAGCGCGCGCCGGCGGGCGACGGGCATCGCGAGCGTGGCGGGATCCGCATCGGCGAGCGCGACGGCGGACGGGAACACGTGCGTGACGGCGCCGAGCGGTCGCTCCAGCGCGTCGCCGTGCGCGGCCGTCAGACGGCCGGCGAGCGTGGCGGCGCCGCGCACAGAGATCTGCTGACCGAGTACCGCGCGAATGGCGAGCTCGTGGCCGTCGACTGCACCGGGCACGCGCCGTCCGGGTGCGTCGCGCACGAGTGCTCCCAGCAGTCGCTCCTTGCCGAGCACCTCGGTGACGCTGTGTGGGTCGGAATCGAGGTCGAGCAGTGCGCGCGAGCGCTGCATCGCGGCGCCGAGGTCGCGCAGGTCGGCGAGCCGGTAGCGCGCGTGCACGTAGTCGTCGGCCGGACGCAGCTCGACGACGCCCGTGCCATGTGGCAGGCGCAGGCTGCGCCGGTAGGCGCCGTCGAGCACCTGCTCGACACCGGCAACGGCGCGCAGCCCGAGGAACGCGACGAGGCCGTCTGCATCCAGCGGCGCGCGGTAGGGCAAGCGCAACGACAGCGCGCCGCTGTCCTGCGGCCGGCCATAGCTGCGAGCACGTGCGCGCAGCTCGCTGGGAGTGATCGCGAACACGTCGCGGATCGTCGCGTTGAACTGGCGCACGCTCTGAAAGCCCGCGGCGAACGTCACGCTGATGAGCGGCAGCGCGGTCGTCTCGATCAGGATGCGAGCCGTCTGCGCGCGCTGCGCGCGGGCGAGCGCGAGCGGCCCCGCGCCGACGACCGCGACGAGTTGGCGGTGGACGTGGCGCTCGGTGTAGCCAAGCCGACGCGCGAGACCGCTGACGCCCTCGCGGTCGACCAGGCCGTCGGCGATCAGTTGCATCGCGCGCCCGACCAGATCCGTGCGCAGGTCCCACTCCGGCGAACCCGGCGTCGCGTCCGGGCGGCAGCGCTTGCATGCACGAAAGCCGACCGACTGCGCCGCGGCTGCGGACGCGAACAGCCGCACGTTCTCGCGTCTGGGCGTTCGCGCGGGGCAGCTGGGGCGGCAGTAAATGCCGGTCGTCTTCACGCCGCAGAACACCCACCCGTCAAAACGCCGGTCGCCCGCCTCGATGGCCTGCCACACACGATCCGAATCGAACTCCACGGACGCACCCTGACACGGCCCAACGCGCCTGTCTAGCGGAAATCGGACCTTTATGACCGCGGGCTGAAGAAGGCCGAAAACGTCACTCGTCGGTATCGAGTGCCACAGCGGCAGTGGGGAGTGAGACGGGGGCGAAGTTACGCACAGCAGGCATCGCGAGCACCACACAGGTCGTGAGAGCGGCGAGCGCTCCCGCCGCGTACAGGGTCGTTGAGAGACCTATCGCGATCGCGATTGGGCCCACCGCAGCGAGGCCAATCGGCTGCAGGGCGTAGGTGCCGAGAGAGTCCCACGAGCTCACCCGCGAGAGCTCCTCTTCAGGGATTTCGCGCTGCAGCAGCGTGAACCAGAACACGTTGAACACCGTCCCTGCCACTCCGGAAATGAGCGCGAAGACAACAATCGCGATGAGCGGTCCCCCAGCTCCGAGCAGAGCGAGCATGATCGGCTCGCCGGCCAGTGTTACGAGGAAACCGACGCGCACCGGATAGCGAGGCTTCCACCGAAGTCCAACCGCTCCTCCTGTGACCGCACCGATGCCCAACGCCGTGGTGATCGCGGCCCACGCGCCTGCGCCTCCCAGATGCGCTCGTGCGACCTCGGGTCCAAGGACGTCGAGAGGAGCAAACACGATCGTCACGATGAACGCAAGAGACACGACGCTCACCAACAGCCACCGGCGAGAACTAAATGCCTGCCAGCCCTCACGCAGCTCGGCGATCGTGCTGCGACGTGGCGGGAACGCGACGGGAGCCAGACGCAGCATCTGCAGAGACGCCGCGCTCACGATGAACGCTGCACCGTCGAATGCGAGCCCCCATCCGGCGCCCGCGGCGACGACCAGGACGCCTCCGACGGCCGGACCCAGAATCGACGCCATGTTTTCGCTCACGCCCATAAAGGCGTTCGCCTGCTGCAGCTGCTCGGCCTTGACCGTCTGGGGCAGCAGCCCGGTCGAGGCCGGGCCGAAGAAAGCCTTCGCGAAGCCGTACACAGCTTGCAGGCAGGCGAGCTCCCAGATGTGGGCTGAGCCGCTCAGCAAGAGCGCCGCGCTTGCCCCCTGCACGCCGGCGCGCCCAAAGTCGGAGAACAGCATCACGGCCTGGCGAGGGAGGCGATCCGACCACACTCCACCGATGAGGACGAACACGATCAGGGGCAGCGAGCGCGCCGCCAGGATCAGGCCGAGATCGCGCACCGACCCCGTGAGCTGCAGAACCCCGAACGCCAGAGCGACCGGAGCGACGCCATCGCCGATCGACGAAATCCCCTGCCCGACGACCAACAGTCGGAATGATCTCTCGCCGAGAACCCCCGTACGCATCGAGTGATGCTACAGACTGCAACAGTGGGCGAGCGCCTGCTCCTACCCGTCAGGACGCGGCGGGAGTGAGCACGAACAGCTCGATCTCGATGTCGGGGCCGACGTGGCTGTCGGAGATGAACGCCGTGACGTCGCGCCCGGAAAGACGCTCTACCGCATCGATGAACTTCTGCTCCATGGCGCTCTGGAAAGCGTTACGTGTATCCCGCACGGTTGGAGCGCGTTCGAGCTCGATCATCGTCTTCTCGACATCCGTGTAGACGCCGCCGAGCACACACGCCAGGAGATCGTCACCGAGCATCCGGGTCTTGGCGCTCACAGGCTTGCGGTGGTGGTAGCGCAGATGCAGCGCGACCATCGCCTCAGTAACGGATGAGAGCAACTCCTCACCGTCGAGAGGAGGTTTGGGTGCCAGCATGCAGCCTTTCTCTCTCGTCCTCCGGTGGGGTCCCGCGCGCGAGGCAGAAGGGCGAGAACCCGACGGGCGACCAGAGCACCCAGGGTAGCGCGACGCGGAGCACCTCCTGGAGCGCAGTCCAGCGAGCTAAGGTTCACGAGCGATGAGTCCACAACGCGTCCTCCAGGGCGGCGCCCACGGAGATGTCCTCACGGCGATCTCCGACGGGCTGGTGGCGCTGCTGAAGGAGTTCTACGGACGAGGGCCCACGCGTGCCAAGTCCTATTACGAAGACGACCTGGTGGTATGCGTGCTGCGCGGAGGCTTCTCGCGCGTCGAGGAGACGCTGCTCGCCGGTGGCCGTGGCCAGGCAGTGATCCAGCAGCGCATGGAGTTCCAAGAGGTCATGCGCGAGCGGTTCGCGAAGGTCATCGAAGACGCCACTGCCAAGAGGGTGATCGGATTCATGAGTGGCAACCAGCAGGACCCCGACTTGATGTGCGAGGTCTTCATCCTCGCCCCCACTGATCTCGTCGACGATCACGAGATTCCGCCCCCCGGAACGTCCGGCATCCCCCTTTAGACGCGGCGCTCGCGGCTTGACGCCGAAGCGGCCGCGGCGCTATACTTAATGAAGGAGGGCAACACTGGGGTCGCTTCTAGGGCGGCAACACAACCTGACTTCCGGCGTTTGCAAAGGCAACCCGCTAGGAGTTCAGATGCCTCAGGCCTTGGCCGTTGGAAGTTCGACCGTTGTTCTGGAAAATGCTGCGCCGCCGTTCGTATGCTCGTGGAGACTGGGTGACTCGGGGACGGCCTGGGTTGAAGTCGCCGGTGAACTGGACCTCGTCACCTCGCCCCAGTTCCGCCAGAGAATGGGAGAGGCGCATCGAGCCGCACGCGTCGTGGTGCTTGATCTGCGCGAGCTTCGCTTCATCGACGGATCAGGCGTTCATGTCATCCTCGACGCTGCTGATGACTGCAGGCGATCCGGAGGACGGCTGCTGATCGTGCGCGGGTCCGCCCAGGTCGAGCGAGTGCTCGCGTTGACCGAGATCAGCAAGCAGGTCGTGATCTTCGATCTGGCGCCCGGCGAGCCCGAGCCAGGGCTGCCTCATGTCCTCTCAATGGCAGCCGTGGCGTGAGTGCCGGACCTTGCCGGTCACGACGGGGTCGCTGGCCCTAGACTCCGCGAACATAGCCACGGAAGTATCCCGCAGGCATCGAATTCGGCTATCGCGACGACCTAAGGGTGGCACCACGACAAACGCGCACCTCCGCTGGCGCACCACGGGCCATCCATTCTGCTCTCAACCGGTCGGCGAGCGCGTCACCAACAGCGCGGGCGAACCCGCGAGCGTCTGAAATACGACACAGTAGCGCTCGGTCAAACGCAGCAAAATCGCCACCTCGTCCTCGTCCGCATCGGTCTCCAGCGCGAAGTTCAGTCTGATCGCCGTGAAGCCGACGGGAGCCTCCTTGTCAACCGACAGGGTTCCGCGAAAGTCGAGATCCCCCTCGGCGTGGACGGAGCCGCTGACGGCCAGGCCGAGAGACATCGCGACGGCGCGCATCGTCACCCCGGCGCAGGCGACCAGTGCCTGTAGCAGCATGTCTCCTGAGCAAGCCAGCAGCCCGTTGCCGCCGGTCGCCGGATGGAGACCCGCCTGCACCAGTGCTCGTCCTGTGTTCACCGTGCAAGCCACCCCGTCGTCCAACGATCCGTCGGCCTCGAGCGTGACGAAGGCAGCCGCGGGCTCGTCGCGGTAACGCTGCTTCAACGGCTCCTGGATCGCGCGAAGCGCCTCTCTCGTGGTACCGCTCATCCGGCCGAAACCATACAGCGCGCGCGCAGGTCCAGACCGCGAATCGCGGGCCCATCGCGCGGCTTGACTTTCGTCAGTTGATCGGCTGCGAACCAGATGGCGCACTTCATGGGCATGGGAGGACAGGCACCGGCGCGTCATGGTTCCCATACGAGTTCTCAGCGGTATCTGGTTGGTGGCCCTCACCGCGATCTTGTACGGCTATGGCGTCGGTCGCTTGTGGGCAGTGCTTCTCGTCCCAGCGGCAGCTGCGCATTTCTACGCCGCCTACCGCAGCCTGCGCCGTCGCGTCTAGAGCTAGGTGCGACGGGCCCTCAGATTTAATGATGGCGGGGCCGTAGGATCACACGCAGTCGCCTATAGATGTGTCGTGGAACGACATGGAATCCCCGATCATCGCGGTGTAGCCGCAGACCCGTCCGTAAGCGGGGTATGAGTCCCAACCAGTGGAGGTGGCAGATGGCCGAGCTCAGACCGCCGGCAGAGGGAATTGTGCTGACCCACTTCATCGTCTCGGACGACGTCGAGCGCTCTCGGCGCTTCTACACCGATGTGCTCGGTGGCACGTTGGAACGCTCCGGAGAACCGACGAACGTCGCGCTGGCCAACAGCTGGATCGTCATCAATGGGGGCGGGGGCCCGACCGACGACAAGCCCGCGGTCACTCTTGAGACGCCACCCGACCCCGACCGCGTCAGCAGCTTCCTCAACATCCGGGTCAAGGACATCGAGGCCGTGTACGCCGAATGGAGCGCTCGTGGTGCTCAATTCCTGACGCCGCCGAAGCAGCACCAGTACGAGATCCGGTGCTACATCCGCGATCCCGACGGTCATCTGATCGAGCTCGGGCAAACCACGGACCCAGAGGGAGACTGGACCCCGCCTCAGTGGCTGTCGAGTACGGCCGGCGGGGAGCCCGAGTGAATGCTGAATTTGGTGCGTGCGTTCAGCGCTGCGACGGCGTGACGATCTCGTCGGCGACCCAGCGGGCGACTCCATCCGGGTAGGGGGTGCTCAGGCTGAGGATGATGTGGGTGAAGCCGGCGTCGATGGCCGCAGCCACGGTGTCCCGCGTGCTGGCGGGATCGTCGTAGGAGACCGGCACGTGAAACGAGCGGATGATCGATGTTGGCTCGCGGCCGATCTCGGTGCAGTAGCGGTTGAGTAGGGCGCTGCGTGTCGTTGCATCGTCGATGTCGACGCCGGCGATGTTCCAGACGTCGGCGTGCTCGGCGACGACACGCAGTACCCGGCCGGTTCGTCCGGCGATGAGGATCGGTGGGTGCGGCCGCTGGACGGGCTTGGGGTTGGCGAACGCCCCGGTCAGACGGACATGGCGGCCGTCGAAGTCGAACGGCTCGCTGTCGGTCCACAGCCGCTTGATCACCGTGCACGCCTCCGCGAGGGCATCGACCGATTCTGCGAAGTCGACGTACGGCAGGCCGTGAGCGTTGTACTCGCGGCTTGCGCCGGGCACACTCGTGCGGGACCCGGCGCCGATGCCGAATTCCAGACGTCCGTCAGAGACGACGTCGACGGTGGTGGCGATCTTCGCCAACACGGCCGGTGGGCGGAAGCGATTGCTGGTGACAAGCAGGCCGAGGCGTACGCGGCTGGTCTGCCCCGCGAGCGCCGAGAGCAGCGTCCAGCCCTCGAAGATCGGGCCCAGGCGGTCGCCCCCGATCGGCATCAGGTGGTCGAACAACCAGGCGTGCTCGATCTCGGGAACCGTGTCGACCTCGCGCCACACCCGCAGGAGCTCGACGTACTCGACCCGCTGGGGCGCGGTGGCAATCCCGAAGCTGAGGTGCGGCATGAGCTGCTCAGCCTTCCCGGTCTCGGTAGTCGCCAAGGCGACTCTGCGGCTTGATCTCGCGTGACACCAATCGTCAGTGTAGCTGACGATCAGAGCAGCGGTACGCTGCAACCGTGTCAGTCGATCTCGGTCCAGGCGCTACAGCCAGTCGTCGCCTCGGCTATCTGCTTAAGCACGCGATGATGCGGATGGAGGCGCTGAACGTGTCCGCGCTGGCGCCGCTTGGCATCGACCCGCGCGAGCTGGGGGTCATGTTCCTGATCGGCGACCATAAGCCGACCTCGCAGGAACAGTCAGCGCAGCGCCTGGGTGTCGATCGCACGACAATGGTTGCGCTCATAGACAGGCTCGAGCGCAAGGGTCTCGTGAAGCGGCATCCAGACGCCGATGACCGCCGCCGCAACGTCGTGGAGCTCACTGACGCCGGCCGCGAGGTGCTCCGTCACGCAACGAAGGCAAGCAACGAGGCCGAGAGCGCGTTCCTCTCCCCGCTGACTGCCGCAGCGGCAGACAACCTCCGAACGGCACTGCAGCGGGCCCTGCTGGGCGCTGACGGCCCCGCGCTCAACGAGACTCACCGCGATTGACGGCGAGGAAACCTCTGGTTCGCCCATCGAGCGGAATCCCCACCGGCCGCAAATGGCGTGGTCGATGGACTCCGAGTCGCGGCCAGCTACTCCGTAGTTGCCCAAGGGGCGAGCGCCTCCCGCAGCCAGTCCGGGATCGTCAGCTTCTCGAACGAGGTGGGGTCGACGAACACGTGGCGCATCTCGCCCTCCACGAGCACCTCCTCGCCGCGCAGCACGCGATGTCGCGTCGTGCAGGC
>Ga0209006_10000259_pt1 | contig 54683 bp, 47 predicted proteins | sample JacPin_JW_Ref_O2_FD_188567 | JGI IMG/M metagenome (GOLD analysis project Ga0209006, IMG submission 188567) | Forest soil microbial communities from Algoma, Ontario, Canada - Jack Pine, Ontario site 1_JW_Ref_O2 (SPAdes) (version 2) | ecosystem: Environmental > Terrestrial > Soil > Boreal...
GCTGGGCCTCGCGGATCAGCATCGTATCGTCTATGCGGCGTTCTTGCCCAGCCATGCGGCCCTGGGGTGATGGGTAAGTCTCGTGCCTTCCGCTGACTCTTGCTGCTCTATTGTCTCTCGTTCCCGAGTGGGCCCGTTCGCCAACCGCAAAAGGTAGTGCCCATGTGCCGGCCGGCATTGTTTTCTGTGTCCTCTACCGCCCGATATTTCTTTTCAGTCCTCATTCGGGCTGGCATTGGAATAGACGCGTTATCAGCGAAACCGTGAGCAGGAATTATAGGCTTCTTCAGGATTATTGCGGAGCTAGGTTACTGTCTGGTAATGAGTTAGCTAGAACAGAACACTGCTCAACTAACTGGCGTTGGATATGGCAAGCTTTTTCTGAGGCCACAAGCGCCCGCAAAGCCGCCATCCCTGTGGTGAAGATTAGGTTTGACGCCCCGTCCGGTTCAACGTATGCTTCGCAAGCCCCCAGTCGCGTTGGGCGCGGCTTCACTGTTGTCCGATGCCACTAGGCCTCGCAGCAAGAGGCTTTCCGCCCTAATTGGCGCCGCCCCAAAGGAGTAGTTCGTGATCAAAAACGCAAGCTTTGCGCCGCGGCCGTGGAACATCCTAAAACTCGCTGTCGCTGTGCTGCTGCTCTGCGTCGCTACGGCGATTGGCTCGCCTGCCCAGACCTTCACCGATCTGCTGAGCTTCGACGGGACCGACGGCGCACTCCCCTATGCGGGAGTTGTACAGGGAACGGATGGGAACTTTTACGGAACGACGTACAATGGTGGCTCCTACGGATACGGGACGGTTTTCAAAATTAGTGCGGTAGGCAAGCTGAGCTCGCTTTACAGTTTTTGTCCTCAGGACGTTTGCACCGACGGCATGTATCCCAGCAGTGGACTGGTTCAAGCCACCAATGAAAATTTTTACGGGACAACCAGGTACGGCGGTCCGGTGGGTAATGGCAATATCTTCGAAATTACGCCGGCCGGCAAACTGACGTCGATCTACGTTTTCTGCTTGCAACGGGACAGTCAGGGAAACTGCCCTGACGGTACGGACCCGACGGTGGGGCTCATTCAAGCAAGTAACGGCAATCTCTACGGTGCAACAACTACAGGCGGCGATGGAATTGGGAATGACTGCGTTGCATTCGGGGGATGCGGAACAATCTTTGCAGTGACTCCGGCGGGTAAACTAACGACTCTATATAGTTTTTGCGGTCAACCGAATAGCCAAGGAATTTGTATCGACGGCGACTTGCCTGAGGCCCCGTTGATTCAGGCGACAAACGGAAACCTCTACGGGACAACCGTTTTCGGCGGAGCCGACAATCAAGGTACCGTATTCGACATCACCCCGGCGGGTAAGTTGAGCACGCTATACAGCTTCTGCGCTCATGCCGCCTGCGCCGACGGCGCCCAGCCAGCAGGCGCTCTGATACAAGGTGCTGACGGCAACTTTTACGGAACCACGACGGTTGGCGGGATCGCTAGCGCTGCTTGCCCGTCAGGGTGCGGCACAATTTTCAAGATTACCTCGCAAGGCCACCTTACAAGGCTGCACGCGTTCTGCATCCAGGCGCAATGCCTTGATGGCTCTGATCCTACGGCTGGCTTGATCCAAGCCACTGACGGAAATTTCTATGGAACAACAGCCAGCGGAGGCTCCGGCGCCGCGGGTACGGTGTTCCAAATTAGTCCGGCCGGCACATTCACTACACTGCACAGCTTCGACGAAACCGACGGCCAAATCCCCAACGGCCTCGTGCAAGCCACCAATGGAAGCCTCTATGGGACATCGGTCTACGGCGGGACGAGCGGCGATGGCACAGCGTTCCGCCTATCCGTGGGTCTGGATCCGTTCGTAGCAATACGGCCGACGTCGGGCAAAGTGGGCGCAACCGTCAGCATTCTGGGGAATAATTTGACCGGCACCACGGAAGTCGCGTTTGGTGCCACGGCAGCCACCTTTACAGTCGTCTCGGGGTCGCAAATCAAAGCTACTGTGCCCACCGGGGCGATTACCGGCGAAGTCACGGTGACAACGTCCGGCGTTGTGCTCACCAGCAATGTACCTTTCCGCGTTTTGCCTTAGCCCTTAAGGACAAGTTAAGAGAGCGACCTGCCTTGAAGATTGTTGTCAACTTTATACTCCGCTTTTCCTATGCCGCTTGCCGATGAAAACGTCGGCGGGAAGTTTAAACCGAAGGCTCAATCTACGCACTTGCTTAAGGGTGAGATCTCATTTCCCCGCCAGGAACATTGAAACGGCGCTCTCCGAACCAAATTGAGGAATCAGGTCGCGTTGCGTCAGGTTCTGGTTCTCAATAAGAAACCGGACCACTGAGGCCGATCACGAAACGCGGCTGCGAAGCGTTGAGGGAATCGACGAGACTGACGACGAGTAGCGTTCTGCAGTTATACCGCTACGGTCTTAAACCCAGATGCGTTCCTTCCGCCCCCAGGTATATACTCGCCTCCGGCAAAATCGACGCCCCCGGAGGTTGGCCTTGAAAGTGCGGAAGGTAGCGGGCAGTTCCGTGTACTTTGTGACTGTATTTGCGATCTGTTGGTCAGCGGTGGCGTCAGCGCAGAGCAACGCAGCGTCCACGAATTCGTTATCCGAAATTCAAGTCCACGACAAAGCCGCAGCCCTCCTCCAGCAGATGACCCTCGACGAGAAAATCGCTCAACTTTCGCAGCTTCCCGGTCTCCGCGCTCCCGAGTTCAAAGAGAACGTCAGCGAGCCGATGGAAGAGGTGCTCAAGCAAAAAGGCGCGGGTTCCATTCTGTGGGTTTCCGATCCCAAAGAGATCAACCGCCTGCAACACGTTGCGGTCGAGCAAACGCGGCTGCACATTCCCGTGCTCTTCGGGCTCGATGTAATTCACGGCTACCACACGATCTTCCCCGCGCCCATCGCGATGGCATCTTCATGGGATACGAAGATGGTGGAAGAGGCGCAGGCGGTGGCCGCGCAGGAGTCTCGAGCTGCGGGTATTCAGTGGACATTCGCTCCCATGGTCGACATCGCCCGCGATGCGCGCTGGGGACGCATGGTCGAAGGCGCGGGCGAAGACCCTTATCTTGGAGCCGCGATGGCTCGCGCGCAGGTGCTGGGATTTCAAGGCAGGCAATTCGGCGCACCCGACCGCGTGCTGGCCTGCGTCAAACACTTCGCTGGTTATGGCGCCGCGGACGGCGGCCGCGATTACGATTCGTCCTACATTCCAGAAGAAGAAATGTGGAATGTCTATCTGCCGTCATTCAAGGCTGCGCTGGATGCGGGCGTGGGCAGCGTGATGAGCGCCTACATGGATCTCAACGACGTTCCCGCCAGCGGCAATCGCTGGTTGCTGCACGACGTATTGCGCGACGCATGGAAGTTCGACGGATTTGTCGTGAGTGATGCGTTCGCCGTCCGCAGCCTGAAGATCCACGGCTACGCCCGCGACTCGCAGGACGCCGCGCACAAGGCCTTCACCGCCGGCCTGAACATGGATATGGCCAGCGGCACCTATCTCAAATACCTGCCCATCGAAGTCCAGCGGGGACACATCAGCGTGGAGCAGATCGACGCCGCAGTACTGCCGATTCTTGAAACCAAAATACGCATGGGACTGTTCGAGCACCCATTCATCGACGAATCGCGTATGGAGGCGACGCTGAACGATCCCGCGCATCAGGAAGTCGCGCGCAAGGCTGTGCAGCGGTCGATGGTCCTTTTGCGCAACGAAGGCTCGCTGCTGCCTCTGGACAAGACCGGCAGGACGATTCATTCCATCGCGGTAATCGGCTCGCTCGGAGACGACCCGAACGACCAGCTTTCGATGTGGGGCGCGCTGGTCAAGCCGGGACCGACAGTCAGCATTCTTCAGGGCATAAAGGAAAAAGTCGGCACCGCTGTGAGCGTTGCCTATGCGCATGGCCCCAACCTCCATCGCGATACTCCTTCGCCGTTTGAGAATCTTTCCATGGCTTCGTTAATGAAAGAGCAGCCGCTTCAGAGCGCGGACGAAGTGCGGCAGTCGATCGAAAATGCGGTAGCTTTAGCGCGGAAAAGCGATGTAGCCGTGATGGTTCTTGGCGAAATCGACTTGATGAGCGCCGAATACGCTTCGCGATCTTCTCTCAAGCTTTCTAACGGACAGGAAGATCTGCTGGAGGCTGTGGCAGCCGCTGGCAAGCCGGTAGTTCTCGTGCTGATCAACGGACGTCCGCTGGATATTACGTGGGCCTCCGAACGCGTTCCGGCGATTGTGGAAGCCTGGTATCCGGGCAGCCAGGGCGGCGATGGAATCGCAGATGTGCTATTCGGCGACGCCAATCCCTCCGGACACTTGCCCGTAAGCTGGCCGCGCAGCGCCGGTCAAGAGCCTCTTTACTACAACCACAACCTCACCCAAAATCCGGAAACCGCGCCCGATTTCAAGTCGCGCTATTGGGATATTCGCAGCACACCCCTGTATCCGTTTGGGTACGGACTCAGCTACACGACCTTCTTGTTCGATAATTTGAAAGTCGCTCCCAGCGCTCGGGTCGGCAGCACGATTGAAGTTTCGGCCGACGTGATCAACACGGGAAGTCGCGCGGGCGAAGCGGTCGTCCAACTCTATATTCACCAGCGCGCAGGAAGCGCTTCGCGGCCCATTCGTCAGTTAAAGGGATTTGAAAAAGTAACGCTGGAACCGGGCGCGAAACGCACGGTGCATTTCACGCTGGGTAAAGACGAGCAGCAATTCTGGAGTCCGGCGGTGAAAACCTGGGTCGTGGAGCCGGAGCAGTTCGACGTATGGATCGGTGAAGACTCAGGCGCAAATCTGCACGGCGAATTCCGGTTGACGGAGTGAGGGTAGATACAAAAAGCCCGGACGCGGCGCGCCCGGGCCATAATGCGCCGTAAATTACTCCGCGACCGCTTCCTTCTCGATGACCACCTTCAGATGCGCGGTGACATCCTTGTGCAGCTTCACCGGGACAGTGAACTCTCCCACGGTCTTCAGCGGTTCGTGCAGCTGGATCTTGCGGCGGTCAACGTTGAATCCCTTTTTCGCCAGAGCATCGCCGAGGTCGCCCGACGTGACCGAGCCGAAGAGCTGATCGTGTTCGCCGGAGCGCCGCTGAAATGACAATGCGACGCCGTCGAACTGCTTGGCCAGTTCTTCCGCCTGCTCTTTTTCCTTGGCTGACTTGCGGACGGACGCGGCCTTCATCTGCACGATGACTGCCTTGTTACCTTCATTGGCGACAATGGCCAGCTTGTGCGGCAACAGATAGTTGCGTCCATAACCCTCGGCGACCTTCACCACATCGCCGCGCGCGCCCAGCTTCGCGATATCTTCTTTGAGAATGACTTCCATGTGTGACTCCTGGCAGCTCTTAGCTGTTAGCTCTTAGCCTTTAACCACACCCTCAGCTCCCGCTCAGTTGAGCTAAGAGCTAAAGGCTAATGGCTAATGGCTAAAAGCTGCTCTACGATGCTCTTCCCGCGAACGGCAGCAGCGCGATGTTGCGCGCCATCTTGATCGCGTTCGACAGGCGGTGTTGATGCGGCGAGCAGACGCCGGTCAGCCGCCGTGGCACGATCTTGCCGCTTTCGGCCACGAACTGGCCGAGCATGCGGTAATCCTTGTAGTTGATGTTTTCGATTTTCTCGGTGCAGAACTTGCAAACTTTCTTGCGCCGGAAAAACTTGCGTCCACCGCCTTCACGCGGAGGGCCACCGGGGCCGCGTCCGCCACCGCCAAAGCGCGGACGGTCGCCGCTGGGACGATCTCCCACAGGACGATCAGTACGCGGTGTATGGGTTTCGCGCGGCCCATCACTTGCCGGCGCTGCTGTTCTTGTTTCGTCTGCCATAAAATTATCCTTCGTCTCTCGGGCGGTCAGCCTCAGGGGCTAAAGCCCGTATCTTTCAATCGGCCCTAATTGGCCCTCGGCGGCACGGCTTAAGCCGTGCCCTTCCAAAGCGATCTTAAGACGCTGCTGGAGCTTCGACGACCGCCGCCGCTTGCGCTGGTTCTTCCGCCGCTGCCGGAGCCGGCGCCGCGGGCTGCGCGCTTACTTTCTTTTTGGCGTCGCGCAGCGCCTTGACCTTGTCCAGCCGCTTCTGTTCCTCGTCGGTGCGTACGGTGATGAACTTGATCACCGGTTCGGTCACGCGCAAACGGCGTTCCAGTTCATGGACCATCGCGCCGCCGCCTTCCACGGTCATGAGAACGTACATTCCTTCATGGAATTTACGCACGGTGTAGGCCAAACGGCGCTTGCCCATCTTGTCCACGCCCTTAACGGCTCCTCCGGAAGCCGGCACGGCCGCTTCCAGTGTGGCAATCAGTTTGTCCAAGTCCTCTTCCGCCATATCCGGCCGGACAATAAACATCAATTCGTAAGTACGATTCATTCGCTGTCTCCAAATCTCAAAACCTGGCCACGGATTTCACCGATTTACACGGATAAAACTATCTCAAAGATTTTGCTCTGTGCGATCCGCGTAAATCCGTGGCTGATCTTTCATTCTTCTTCCCTGCGGTTGAAGCGATTCATCGCCGCCGCCGCACCTTCTTTTAAAATCACTTTCACCGCTTCTTCGGCGGTATCGAGAACTCCATCCACAACCGCCAGTTCCGGTTTGCGCATGGGCGCAAGCAAATAGCCCTTGCCATCCTGTACTTTGTGCTCCGGCGCAACTCCGATCCGGATACGCAAAAAATCTTTCGTGCCCAGCGAATCGATGATCGACTCGATCCCGTTATGCCCCGCCGAGCTGCGCCGCGTATGAATCCGCAATGTGCCCAGCGGAAAGTCCAGTTCGTCCTGAATTATGATCAGGTCCGATGCCGGTTTCGCGTCATGCTTTTCCAGCAATTCGCGCACCGATAAGCCACTCAGGTTCATGTACGTCTCGGGCTTGGCCAGCAGCACGGTTTCGCCGCCAATCTCAGCCCGCGCCGTGAGTGCCCGGCAGTGCCTGTTCCTGACCTCGACTTTCAAATTTCCGGCGATACGATCAATCGCCAGAAAACCGATGTTGTGTGGTGTGAGCCTGTATTCCTCACCCGGATTGCCAAGACCGACGATCAGCTTCACGCCTTGTCAATTGCCTCCGGCTGCGAGCCGGGCTGCGCCCGGCGGACAGCCGAGGGCGGCTGTCCCCACATGAACTCTTCCCACCACAAAACCTACTTCTTTTCTTTCTTCTCGGCCTTCTTATCGCTCTTCTCCGATTCGGCGCCTTCCTCAGTTTCCACTTTGCCCTTCTTGATAACTTCAGGCTCGGCTGGGGCTGCTGTCGCGTCCGCTGCCGCAGCTTCCGGCGTGGCCGCAACTTCTTCCTTCACCGAGGTCACGTGCGCAACCGGTTGATTCTCGTCGGTCAGGAATTTAATCTTTTCGTTGTGCGGCAAATCCGAAACGCGCAACACTTTGCCAAAAGTAAGCTCGCTGACATCGACATCGATGTGGCCGGGAATATCTCCTGGCAAACACTCGATCTCCACTTCGCGCAACATTTGTTCCAGAATTCCGCCCTCGGTCTTTACCCCAGCAGGCACTCCCTGCAATTCAATCGGTACGCTGACCCGCAAGGCTTTATCCATCGCAATGCGCTTCAGGTCGATGTGCAGCAGATGGCCTTTGATCGGCTCATACTGCCAGTCGACGATCATGACCTTGGTGTTTTCGCCGCCCAGAGCGAGATCGAAAATGGTATTGTGCCCCGTCTCTGAATGCAGGATGCGCAGCACATGCCGGGGATCCACCGTTACCGACTGAGAATTTTTTCCCGCGCCGTAAAGCACGCCCGGAATCTTGCCGCCCACCCGCACGCGGCGAGCCTGGTTTTTGGTACCCGATTCCCGCGGCTGGGCTTCCAATATATTTTGTTCCAATGCCGTTGCCATAATTTCAATTCCTGTCTTCTGTTTGCTTTAAGTAAACAATTTACTGACTGAAGTCTCTTCGTGATTGGCCTGAATCGCCCGGCCAATCAATCCCGCAATTGAAAGCACTCGGATCTTCGGTTCCCGCTTCGCCTCTTCGGTAAGCGGAATGGTATTCGTAACCACCACCTCGCGGATCGCCGAGCGGGCAATGTTTTCCACCGCCGGCCCCGACAGCACCGGATGCGAACAGCAGGCATAGACGTCGGTCGCTCCGTTATCGAGCAAAGCCTCCGCGGTTTTTACCAGCGTCCCCGCCGTATCGATCAAATCGTCGATGATCAAACAAGTGCGCCCACTTACCGCGCCAATCACGTTCATTACTTCCGCAACATTTATTTCCACGCGGCGTTTGTCGACGATGGCCAGTGCCGCATCCACTTTCTTGGCAAAAAAGCGTGCCCGCTCCACACCGCCCGCGTCGGGCGAAACCACCGTCAAATTCGGTAGACTCAACTTCTTAAAGTGATCCACCAGCACCGGCGACGCGAACAAATGGTCCACCGGAATGTTAAAAAATCCCTGCAACTGCGGGGTATGCAAATCCACGATCAGCGCCCGGTGCGCGCCCGCAGTGGTCAGCAAATCGGCCACCAGCTTCGAAGAAATCGGGCTGCGCGGCTTGTCTTTCCGGTCCTGCCGCGCGTATCCGAAATATGGAATCACAGCCGTGATGCGCCGCGCCGAAGCGCGCTTCAGCGCATCGATCATCAGCAGCAACTCCATCAAATGCTCGTCCACCGGACGGCAAGTCGGCTGAATCACAAACACGTCGCAGCCGCGCACGTTCTCCTGAATCTGAACGTAGCACTCGCCGTCACGGAAGCGAATGACCTGCGCCTGACCGCGCGGCATGCCGAGAAAGTTGCAAACCTCGTCCGCCAACGCCTCGTTAGCCGTGCCGCTGAAAATCTTGAATTTCTCGTCCACCCGCGGACGCGGCTTGCGGTCCATTCTTTCGTCCGGCATTGCCGGAGTTTTCTTCTCGGCCTTCTCTACTTTTTCGGTCGGCGAAACCAAAGTAGCCATAGTTAGCTCGTGAGCTGTGAGCCACGAGCTTCGAGCCATTACTCGGAGCTCGCAGCTCGACGCTGCGTTTTTGGCTGGGCCGCTAGGATTCGAACCTAGACAAAGTGCTCCAAAGGCACTTGACCTACCATTAGTCGACGGCCCAGTAAAACTTGTTGATTGTCGACTTTCGATTGTTGATGGAACCCTTTGCAGGGCATATTCATTGTCAATCAACAATCAAAAATCAACAATCAAAAATTTCATCCAGGCGCCGATTCGAATCGTTCTACTCCGGATCGGCCCTTCACACGAAAATCTTCTTCCAGTACTGTCGTCGCGTCAGAGTAACCGTGGCCTCAGCCGCCCAGCCTTGTTTCCGCAACCGGGCTGCCGCCCGCGCCGCGTCGCCCCGCGAGCCAAACAAACCATACAAAGCGGAACCGGAGCCTGATAGTGACGCATACTTTGCGCCCGCACGCTCCAGCGCGCGCTTTACTTCACACAATTCGGGATATTCAGGAAAGACGACGTGTTCGAAGTCGTTCATGATCCCGGCCCGGACAAGCGCGAGAAGCGGATTCTCGGCCCGGCTCCTCCTGGAATCGACTGAAAGAGGAGCACCGGAGTAAGGCACGCTCAGCCACGCAGAATACGCACGACTAAGCTCAACCATTCTATCGGATGCATTAGCGACCGTCAATTTTTCGGAACTGCCCGAATCAGATTTGTTCCAACACATCAATTTCTCACACGTCAATCGATCCCACTCGGCAAATGCCTTGGGGGTAGAGACTCCGACTTCCGGCGTTACCACCACGCAGGCTATCGCCGGCAAATCTTCCATTGGATAAACCTGCTCTCCCCGTCCTACTCCCAGTACGGTTCCCCCAACCAGAAATAATGGAAGATCCGACCCGACTTCCGCCGCAATCCGCAAGCGATCCTCTGCAGACAGAAACTTCTTTAGTGCTCTCTCGAATCCCAGCAGCGCCGCTACTGCATTTGCGGAAGCTCCGCCCAACCCTCCCTGTACCGGCAGCCGTTTTTCAATCTCAACAATCACGCGGCCCCTCGCATGGAGAAAGCGGTGGGCGCTCTCGACGATGCGGTAGCAGGTATTCGAGCCGTCTTTCGGAACCTGCGGGTCGGCGCAACGGATCTCGATGCCGGTGCCACGTTCGATGTTGACCTTAATGATGTCGTGCAGTCCGATCGTTTGATAGATGGTCAGCAGTTTGTGAAAGCCATCGTTCCGTGCTGCGCCAATGCGCAGTCCAAGGTTGATCTTCGCAAACGATCGCAGCGTCACCGTCATGCAACCGCATTTAATCACATAGTCGCTCCCCGGCGGTATTGGATCGATGCAACTCGCCTGGAGTGGCAGGACTGGCTCAGCATGATTTTTATCTGCACGGACGCCCGCGTTGTAGCGAATGGAACCCCACTCGACGTACCCCTTTGGTAATCTCGACTGCGGTCACGGGTTAAGGGCACCCTTAAGATAGTGATTTCAATCACACGCCGTTGCGGAACAGTCCCCCGTTGTGGAATTAAGTAAACACCGCAAACACAAGTGCCGCTCCGAAGCTGTTCGGAGGAGAAGTCCGGCGCTTTTCGAAAGTTGTGGAGTGATCAGTGTGCGCGGAGCAAGATGGGCGGCCGAATCTCTAGCCTGGATGGGTTGACCTCGTCGTCGACGCCCGGGCATCGAAGGGGACCAACATGCGCCGGATAGCGCAAATTTTATCTCTGACAGCGCTGTTCGCTGTCGTGGGAACAGCCTTTGGACAAAATTACAATGTCATCTCGGTCACGAACGGAGGTACGATCTCTGGCACTGTGAAGTGGAGCGGCCCGGTGCCTCACAACCTCGACTTCCCGGTGACCAAGGATCCACAAATCTGCGATCCTGACTCCAAAAAAACTGCGGACCTGGAACGCCTGCTGGTCGGCCCACAAGGCGGAGTGGCCAATACGGTCGTGTATCTCAAGAATATTTCCAGCGGCAAAGCGCTGGACCTGCCGGAGCAGCGGCGTCACCTCGATCAAAAGCACTGCCGCTACGTTCCCCACATTCTTCTCGTTCCCGAGAACTCCGTATTGAGCATGCAAAGTTCCGATGCCACGCTGCACACCGTTCACATGGACGGCGCGGCTACTTTTAATCTTCCATTCCCCTTCGTGAATAAGGTCACGTCGCGCACCATGGCAACGCCAGGGTTGGTTCATTTGCGTTGCAACGGCGGCCATGTCTGGATGAATGCGGAAATGTTCGTGGTAGCGCACCCGTACTACGTGGTCACCGATGAGGGCGGAAAATTTGAATTCACCGATGTCCCGCCGGGAACCTACCAGATTGTTGCCTGGCACGAGGGTTGGGGCGTGGCGGGAAAAGAACACGCTTACGATGTTTTGACCGAGCACAAAGTCGAACGGCCGCTGTTCACCGAACCTAAAATCTGGGAAAAAGCAGTAACCGTCAGCGGCAGCCAGGTCAGCACTGTCAATTTTGTGATCGGCAACAAGTAGTCGGGGAATGCGGCCGAAGTGTAAATGGCAAAGCAAACGGCCAGCGAAGTGACAATTCTTTAACGGCCGATCCGAGCGTAGACACGAGCTATCGACTACCTCGTACCTCACTCATCAAGGCCAATAGATTTTCTTCCGAGTCGCGGAAGAACGTCATCCACAAATCGTGCGTGGGCATTCTGGCGATCATGTGGGGCTCGTCCTCAAAGCGCGCTCCTGACTCCTTCATCTTCGCGTAAGCGGCCTGAATGTTTGGGACTGAGAAATATAGGATCGATCCGGGATGGTCGAACTCCGGCTTGGAGGGAGGCGACAGCATCAGCCGCACGCCGCCACAATCGAAAAATGCCAGGCCCGGCGGGGCTTTGAACAGAAGCTTCAGTCCCAGCACATCTTGATAAAACGCGGTGGCGCGTTCCACATCATACGCGTTAATCGCGACCTGGCCCACGCGGGAAATCCCGATTCCCGTTGCGTTCGCATTCATGTTCCTTGATCTCCTAAAGTAAATTAGTTAGCATAGCTAACTATAATTCATGAACAAAGTCAAGCCTCAACAAGGCGGGTCTCGTGCCGAGACTATGGCCCTCGCCGACCGCCTTCATTCAGCCGTCATTCACCTTCTCCGGCGCGTTCGCCGGCGAGATGCAGCTCTCGGAGAAGGTCCGGCACGTCTTTCAGCGCTTTCCGTTCTCGTTTTTGGCGGGCCGAAAACCTTAGGCGGGCTTGCCTCCGCGGAGCAGGTGAAGCCCCCAACCATGAGCCGCATCGTTTCTGGCCTCGCGCGCAGCCGACTGGTCAGAATTAGTGCCGATTCCAAAGACGCACGCCGCATGCGCATACGCGCTACGGAAAAAGGCAAGCGCCTGCTCATTAGGGGACGCCGGTTCCGCGTCGAGAACTTTGCCGCACAGCTTGGAAAGCTTGGTTCCGCGGACCTAGCCAAACTTGAGGACGCGGTCGTGGTGCTCAATGATGTGTTGGAGAAATGGATTTAATTAATTTTTGACCGGGGTGTTCGAACTGCGCTGTGGAGAACGACGCTCAAGCTGTTCGGCTTTTGGAAATTTCTTGCGATGGTGAATAGTTTTTGTTCGCATTCCGTAAATGGCGACGTTCCTATATTCACGGTAAGCGGCGCAGCGATTTTTAAACTTCAATGCCGACGTAACAGACGCGGCCGATCAGGTAGTCGGATGCGGATTTGTCATCTTCCATGGGCATGACTTGGACGGGATAGGATTGGTTGTGGGGCCGCAAAATCAAATGGTTACCGGCAACTTCCACATACTTGACTGTGCAGTTATTATTTTTGAGAACGGCATACATATTGAACTCGCCCTTGCGGTAGGGCTTGAGTGAATTGTAGTGGCGGTCGAGCAGCAGCATGGCTCCGGGCATGAGGCGAGGATACATGCCCATGCCTTCCTCTCCGTCGACTTTTATCAGCACGAAGCGTTCCCAATGTTCGCGGTTGCCTTCGGTTTCGGCTTTGAGTCGTTTGAGGAATGTTTTCTTGAACTTGAGGATTTCTTTGACGTTCATACTGACGATCATCTGCTGAGTCGCGGCGGTGGGACCGTCAGTTACAAGCACATTTTCAAACTCGTCCGGACTCGGAGGCAGGATTGACGCACGTTTGTTAACTTCTTCTGGATCGAGAAGATCAAGCACGGAGAGGCGCTGCACGTTCAGAACTCTGTCCATTCCTTCCAGGCTCAAGCCGCGCTTCTTGTTGAGAAAGTTGGAGATGTGCGCCTGCTTGAAACCCGTCTGCTGCGCCAAACGAAGCCCGGTGAGCCCGCCTTCGCCGATGCGCTCCCACAAAATCTTGCGCAAATTATCTTGCAAAAGCCGGAACTTCATGGCGGGAGTATAGCACGCAAAGTATAGCACCTTGCTAATCGGATGACTTCTGAGTTTTCCACAACAACAGCGATCTATTGGTCTATGTAACCTTGACTCGAAAATTAGCGAGCGATAGGATCGGCCCACTATTGCCCAAATTCCGGGCATCAGGGGATGAACAAGCGCCATGAGCAATCACGACAACTCGAGGGAGGAGAAGGACTTTGGCGAGTTCCGCCGAAAAGTGAGGGCAGCAGAAGTGCTCTCAGCCGCGATGGAAAGGCTTTTATTGTCGGTACACTTCACGGGCCGGGTTAGCGTAGTTGTGCAAAACGGCCGGGTGCTCAAATCCGGTTATGAGGAATCCTACTTCCGCCAACATGTACATGCTTTGGGTGCGAAGGATGAATTCCTGCGGAATGTATAAACCAGAACCAATAACGCGCGAGTAGTTCCGTAACAGCGCGCACTTACAGGGAGAGGAGACATTCTTGACTAATTAGGTAAGTTCGGGCGATCTGACAATTACATAGTCTGAGCAGGTCATCGCAAGAGAAACGAGCCCTGCGTGCGATTTCCACCTTCGGTGGCGGTCGGCGCAGGGCTTTTTCGCTTCCCGGATCCTTGGCTTCAGCCATTTTTCAAGCTGACGAGAAGAGTTTTCACGCGAAGGACTCGCGAAGGACACAAAGGAATCACCAATTGAAAAACCAACGAATTGGGAAGGGACAATGAAAAACAAACGCGACGATGCCAGAAAAAATGAAGTTCGCGTGGAATTGAAATATTGCGAACGATGCGGAGCGCTTTGGATGAGGGAATGCGGATCGGGACTCATCTACTGCAATGGCTGCCAGCCCGATGTAACTGAATTGCCGATTCTGAAGAAGCGGCCACAGTCGGTAAAGCTGGGAATCGGACAGCGAGCCGCGATCGACGAGTACAGCTTCGATGCGTGCGCCGCGAAGTTGGACCGGCCGCGTGGGCGAGGAGGTGTGGCATGAGCGAAATTGTGCCATGGATTGCGGGGCAAGCCGATGGGATCGAGGGCGAAGGCCCGAATTTGAATTCGCTTTCAGCGCGCAAGCGAGAGAAACGGCCTTTGGAGAGCAGCGCTTTCTTGCCAGAAGCTCCAGCATCAACCTTTGTCACAGCAGGGTTGGGAGCGCACCAATTTCCAGGGAAGGAACAAACTCCCAGTGAGCCGGAGGGTGATGGCGCAGAAATCCGGCCACGCGAATTTCAAATGGAGGAGGAGCGATGGGAAGAGCGGCGCCGCGCACGAGAGATGCAGCGACAAGAGGAACTGGATCGCGAAGCCGACTTGCGGCGGTATCGGGGGCGAACGGTAAAGCTGTTGCGACGTTATCTGCGCACGGCGATAGAAACGGGGCGGTTGCCTTCGATACTGGGATCCGCGTTTTTTCGTTCCGGAGTAACTTCCTACGGCGTGGTCACGTTTGAAGACCGTGTGATTTTTGTGCATGACATGGAAATCTGCCTGGAGAAACTGGGCGAGTTCTCGCGGCAGATCATTGCACGATATGTTCTTCAAGAGCACAACCTGGAGGACACGGCCAGGCTTTTGCACTGCGACGAGAAAACGATTCGCAGGAATGTTTCGATGGTGCTGGATGATTGCAGCGAGATTTTGCTGAAGATGGGGCTGCTGGAACGTCTGGATTCAAATTGGGAAAATTCTTGTCAAGGGGGTAAAAGCGACGATTTTTTTGCAAGTGATTGTTAACAAGCCAAATATATTTTTTAAAAAATGTCCAGATTACTCTGTCGAATTTGATATTCTGGATTTAAGAGGGTGAGAAAAAAAGAAAACACTCTCAGACGAAGGCGCGCCATGAGGCGCGCCTTCCGCATTTTGCGGCAGAAGGCTGAAACCATTCCGCTGCAGGATCACAATATGAATTCTTTCTTGGTGGGCGAGGGGCATGGCGAAGGCAAAAGGAAAAACGAAGGCGAAGACAAAGGCAAGGCGCACCAGCGAAGCAACAACCAATAGCAAGGCAACGAAGAAAAGCAGGGAGAAGACCAAGGACGTGAATCCGGTGGAAGTGCGGCGAAATATCACGAACATTGTGGGAAACGCGGCGTCGGACATCACGATGGCGGTGGTGGTAGAGGCGCTGAAGGGACAACTGGCGACCGCAAAGTACTTGTTTGAGGCGGCCGGATTTTATCCGCTGGCGAGCGAAGGGGTTATGGACAGACCGGAAGAAGACACACTGGCGCAACGATTGATTCGGTCGCTCGGGCTTCCGGATGGTCCGTTGCCAGGCGGCGAGGATAGCGATCCGCTAATGAAGCTGGTAATTCCACTGGCAAAGAATGCTGAACCGAAAGAGAAAAGTGTTCAAGGGCGTGAGGGCGATGCCGAGGCTGTACTTTCCCCCGTGATTAACGCCGAGAGCCAGAACATAACCACAGGAGACACAGAAGTTCACTGAGAAGTTTGATCGACAAGACTGCGGACGCGATAACGTAAAATGGGGCGGGCGATGAAAAACGGAGTGGGTTTGCGGGGGCCGGGCCTGGCTATTTCGCCGAGGGCAGAAAGTGCGAGAAACCGTACGGAGCGTGAGACGGTGGACCGATGGATGGATGCGCTCGCGAAGATCTGGCAGATAGATGTATCCGCTCCGGGCGAGATCAAAGCACACAGGAGAAAGATGGATATTACCTGGCTGACGGAACGCATCGCGGTTGGCGGGGGAATCTGGAACGCGGAGAACATGGCGAAGGTGGGGCGTGAGGGCGTGACGCACATCATCGACATGCAGATCGAGTTTGATGACACTCCGCTGGGCGAGGATTGCGGAATTGCAGTTTTGTGGAATCCGACGGATGACGATTTCACACTGAAGCCTCCGGAATTGTTTCAGCGCGGAGTGCAATTCGCGCAGGCTGCACTGGAACAACCGTGGAGTAAAGTTTTTATTCATTGCGCGGCTGGCGTACACCGTGCGCCGATGATGGCAGCCGCGTTGCTGGCGTCGACGGGATGGGAATTGGAAGATGCGATGGAGTTGATTGAGTCGCGGCGTCCGGTGGCGGATTTTGCGGATGTGTATGTACGGAGCGTGGAAGGTTTTTTAGCGCGGGCGGAGGCGGAGAGAGAGTAGGAACAGCGGAAATTCTTGGCTTTCACGTGGGTACGGTCCAGCGGCCAGAAGCAGATTCCTCACCGGGCCTTCAGCCCGATTCGGAATGACAATATTACGGGACACGACGATGCCGTGCCCTTGAGCGTGGCGTTTGTGGAACGCGTAAAAGTTTGGGCTGAGGTGGCGGGCTATTATGTCGCACACTCTGGCCGTGATGGAGGGAACAATGTTTGACGCGGGCCGCCGCCCTATGGGGCGGCTTTTCTATTTGGTGCTGGCGATGATAACGGAGATCGCCGGCTTGGCGGCTTTAGTCAATTTGCTGTCTCTGGGCGGGGTAGTGCGGGCGGCCGTTCCTGCGCCGCAGAGCGGGCCGGCTACAACCACAGTGAGCGACACGGTGTTTCGCGCAGATGGAAATCCGGCGCAAGGAACGCTGATTATCACGTGGCCGGCGTTCGTGACCGGTGGCGGAGCGGCAATTGCGGCTGGAACTACGAACGTGACGCTGGCAACCAACGGCGCGCTGAGCGTGGCGCTGGTTCCGAATGCGGGAGCGAATCCGGCTGGGGTGTATTACACGGTCGTGTATCAACTGGACGATGGGACGACAAAGACGGAATTCTGGCTGGTGCCGACGACTTCGCCGGCGAACCTGGCGACTGTGCGAACGGTTCCGGGGTCGGGAACGGCGGCACAACCGGTCTCGATCCAGTATGTGAATACGGCGCTGGCGACGAAAGCGAATGACAACGCAGTGGTTCATTTGACTGGGGACGAGACGGTGACGGGGTTGAAGAGTTTCGCGCTTTCGCCGAATGTTCCGGCTCCGGTGAACACAGGGGATGTGGCGAACAAAGCGTACGTGGATACAGCAGTGGGAACTGTAGGAGCGGGAAACTTCCTGCCAGTCGCAGGAGGAACGATGACGGGCTCGCTGACGTTGAACGGGAATCCAGTTGCGCCGTTGCAGGCGGCTCCGAAGGAGTATGTGGACACGGCGTTTGGGTCGAAGGCAGATCTGATTGCGGGACTGGTGCCGGCGGCGGAATTAGGGTCGGGAACCGCGAACGGAGGAACTTGCCTGTTGGGGAATGGAACGTGGGGGGCTTGCGAAAGCGGTGGAGGCACGCGAAATGTTTCGACGGCTCCGGCGGGAAGCCAGAACATCACGCAGCCGGTGGGAACAGAGTTTGGCGTGAATAACGTGAACGGAGCGCGTTATGTGACGCTGGCACCTTCGGCTTACAACTGGTCGCAGAACATCAGTGGGACGCTTACGGGCGGGGCGCAGGCGACAGTGACCTTGAGCAGTTGTCCCGCAGGAATCTTCGGAACGGATACGACGAGCTATATTTCGATTAACAATGGAACCGAGTCTGTGCAGTTGCAGGGCGGTGGGACTTGTGTTCCGGGGAGTTCATTGAAGACGATCAAGTTTACTCCGGTTGGCACGTATACAAATCCGACCTTGAGTTCTGCGTCGTCGGGAATTCAGGAAGCGCTGTTGGACGCGCAAGCCAGCGGGACGGGAAGTGTAAAGAGCAATTTCACAGTTGTTTTTCAACCGACGAATCCCCCGGCGACGACTTACTACGCGATCAGCGCGGCAGTGACCGTGCCGAACGGGATTGCGGACATCGATGGGAGTGGGGCATCGATCGACTGCGAGGCCGCGGACAAGTGTTTTTACTTCACGACGGGTGAATTGGTAGTGCATGGATTCCGGGTGGCGACGAAGACGACGCTGGCGGGAGCGGCGATTACGCAGACGGCCTGTTCGGCAAATGTTTCGACGATTACGACTACGCTGAATCCGAAAGTTGGAAGCTGGGTGGATATTCAGTGGACGGATAGTCCGCATTATTGGGGAATCTATCAAGTCGCAACCACATCTAGTTCCAGTTTCACCTTTGCCGATAATAACTGTGCGCATGCTACATCCACGGGATCGGGGACGATTGCAGCGGCTACGACGCCGGGCGGAGTAGCACCCGAACATGCATTCCTGGAAGACGCGGGCAATGGTTTGACGGTGCGGGACATATATTTCGATCCTCCGGGATGGGCTGCGGGAAATTTGAATTCGTGGTTTGTGGTGGATAACGATCAGTCGTTCGGAGCGCAGGACATTTACGCCAGCAACAATGCGAATGGCGGGTTGGCGTGTTCTACAGCGTATTGCGGTCAGGCTTTTTATGCGCCGGGAGGAACGAGCGGTACGCCCCTGGGCGCAATCCGGCATTCCAATCTCGCGCTGGGCTGTCAGGGGAATGGAATCAAGTGGCTAGCGGGGGAAGGAATTGAAGTTTCGAACACGACGGTCATTCAGGCATTCCAGCAGTATGGGATCGCGGCAGGTCCGTTCCGCAGCGGTTTTGGAGAGACGGTCACGGATAACCTGTACGAAGAAATCGGCGGCTGCACCAATCCGATTATGACGGCTGCCGGATTCACCAGCTACGCAGCTGAGAATATGGCTGGGATTGAGCAACTCGGTGGCGGGGTGGTGCACGTTAAGAACATCTCGCAGGGAAGTTCGCCGGGAGTGACCGGAGCGGAACCACAGTTTGCCACTGGAGGGTCGATCAACTACTACGAATACTGGGCGGTCATCTGTGACGGGGCGAACTGTTCCGCGCCGATGAGATTCGGGCAGGCGGCGCCAGCGAACAGCACGGCATACAATATTGGCTGGCCTCGATATGCTTCGCAAACTGGCAGCACGGTGAGTTACTGGATATTGCGCGGCGGAGGAGCGGGAGCGGGGTTGGGCTTTGTTGCTCCCTATGGAACGGGAAACTGGTCGCTGACTTCTGCTGCTATTCCTCAGTGTTCCACTTACATCTGCACGATGAGCGATTCAACCGCGACGACGTTACAGTCGTATACGGTCTCGAACAATCCGCTGCTTCAACCGAATGTTTGGAACTGGCCGGGCGGGGTGATCCTGGGCGGCGGCGCGATTCTGTATTCGGATTCGGGGTTGCCGGTGTCGGGTGCCAGCGGGATTGTCACTACGCTGGCTGTGTCGCCATCCGTCTATGCGCAACGGGCGGACAGTACCACGCCCGGTGTGTATGTAAGCGCGCTGGCGAATGGCGGCGCGTTTGGGGCAACAATTTTGCAGAACGGCTATCAAAGTCCCACCGCAGGACTGAAGGGCCGGCTCAATTTTTCTGTGACTCCGCTTAATGGAGTGAATAGCACACACGTCATCACGATCAACGACTCTAATCCTACCAAGACAACTGCCGATCCAAATCACCGGCCAGCGGCTGACGCCAACGATGTCTATATCGGACTGGATCAAGGGTCGGTGAGCCCAAGCCTGGCGCAGTTGAGCTTTGGGGCGCCGGCGGCGATCTCGAACTACATTGGCAACGTGGGCGATGGCGTGAATTGGGGCGAGCGACTAATTGCGGGACTCAAGGAATTCAAGGTCGCGGTGAAGTTCGACAACACGGTGACGTTTGCGGGCATTACCGGAAGTGGAGCTCAGTGCTTGCATGTGAGCGCGACGGGAGTGCTTTCGGGGACAGGGAGCGATTGCGGGTCGGGATCGGGAGGCGGACTCGCGAACCCGATGACCGCGGCGAACGACATGATCGTCGGCGGTTCGGGTGGGACGCCGACGCGGCTGGCGACGGCGAACAATTCTTTTCTGACGACGAGTGCTTCTGGAGTGCAGAGTTGGGCGGCATTGCCGGTGACGGGAGCGAGCCAATATCAGATGGCGATGTATGGTGCGAGTGGCGCAACGGTTAGCGGAGACAGCGCGCTGACGGACAACGGCACCACGCTGAATTATTCGGGAAGCGGCGGGATTGCGGCGGCGACGGGAACATTCAGCGGGAATCTGACTGTGAATGGGCAGTTGCTAGTGGCGGGACCGTGGTCGGTGACGTCGCCGATTCCGGGAGGAGCGATGACGGCGGCAGGAGCGGGGACGTCAGCGCTTGGGATCTCGAATGATGGGAATTTTTATATCTCGGCGAATGCAGGGACACCGCAGAAGGTAGCGACGACGGCGACGAGTTCGTTCTTCACCAATTTGACTCAGGAAGATGCAAACGATCTGGGAGAGTTCAACGGGACAAACGCGCAAAACCTACACGTGTACTCGAGTTATACGAACAGCTCGACGTGGCAACGGACTTCGATGGGATACGACGCGACGGATGGATATGCGGTGGTGAGGAGCGAGAATTCGACTTCGGGAGCGGCGCCCGGGTTGGGATTCTGGATCAACAGCGGGCTGAAGTGGGTGATTGACGCGAGCAGCAATTTCAAGCCGTGGGCCGATCAGTCGTTCAATGTGGGATCGTTCAACCCGGCGGGAAGCGGAAGCGGGTTGAGACCGGCGACGGTTTATGTTGCGGGAAGCCCGACGAGTAACAGCGGATTTGAGTTGGGCAAATTCGCGAACGAGAGTTATGAGATCTGCAATGACGCGACGAATGGAACGGTCGTGAACGGACTGGCTGTTCTTACGGCTGGTGGATGCGCGGCGAAGTCGTCGAGCGCGCTCACAAGCGGCGCCATTGGTGTGGTGATTGCGAATGCGGGAACGTCTGGGGTCGCGACGCTGGCGCGAACCGGGTACGCGTTTTGCAGTTTCGATGCGACCGCTACGGTGGTAGGAGATTATGTGGTGCCCTCTGCTACGGCGAACAGCGGATTCTATCCTTTGTGTCACGATGCGGGTGCGACGCGACCGACGGGGACGCAGATCCTAGGGCGCGTGATGCAGGCAAGCGCGGGAGCGGCGACAGTGCAGATGTTCCTCGACATGCCGGGTTCCAGTGTAAGCAGCGCGTCGGCGGGGACGGGGACGTGTACGAACCAGGCGGTGACGGCGGTGTTGAGCGGCGGACCGACTTGTACGACGATTACCTCGGCATATGTGGATTCATCGATTGCGCCGGCGGCCTCGCCGGCATTGACGGGCACTCCGACGGCTCCCACGGCAACAACCGGCGACAATTCAACGAAGATTGCGACCACGGCTTATGTCCGCAGCGAGACATATATGACATGGTCGTGTCCTGTGGCCGGAACGACGGCGGTGACTCAGTACTGCAATTGGACGCTACCTGCCGGGGTGACCGTGACAGGGTTTGATTTGGCTGCAAGTACGGCTGCCGCTGGCTGCACTACGTTTCCGGTCTTGCAGGTGTGGGATGGGACATCCGGCGCGGAAGTAGGCAGTTACTCGGTGACCTTTACTTCGGGCACCAATTTCTATACGCAGGCCACAGGAAGTACCAACGTCGCCGCGGGGCATCAACTGCGATTGAAAATCACTACCGCGGCTGCGGGCTGCACGACGAATGCGACTAGCGTTGTCGGGACCGTAACCTACCAGATGCAGAACTAGATTGAAGAAACGTGCTGAGAATTCTTGAGGCGGGGACAAAAGTGTCCGCCCTACATAATAAGGAGGAAAAATCATGAGCGGAGCGATCAATCCAGAAGCGGCAATGCCGTCAACGACACAGGCATTTGAACAGAGCGACCGGAATCCTCCGATGAATATTGGCGGGATTGCGGCGGACGGCGGGCAAGGTGGCATCGCTGGCTGGGACGGAGAGCCGGGTAACGCCGGAGGCGCCGGTAGTTTCGCCGAATGCGGGACTGAAGTATTGACGGGATGGCCGGGCTTCGCCCGGCTGGACAGCACGTTCGACTCGCGCAGGTCAGGCGAGAGCGGCTGTCCTCACATTCGCTAAGCAGGTTGGGTTGAGTTGCGGACCTGGGTTGGCCATCGGCGAGAGCTGGTGGCCTTTTTTATTGGAACGCAATGAGGAAATTTGACGGTGACAGCATGAATGGTCGCAAGTTCATTTTGATTCTGGCGGTTGGTCTGGTGACGAGTGTGGGCTGTGAGCGGCGAGCGGCACGCTCTTCGTTGCCGAATCTTGTGGTTCCGGCCAGCTGTGCGTCGCAGATCACGCTGATGCACTGTGACGCACGAACAAGTCCGCCGAAGTGCGCGAGCGCACGAGTGAAGTATCGGAATGGATGTGAGCAGGTTGTGGTTCAGCGCTAAACCTTAGTCACCGGGGCCGGGTTATTTTCTTGAGCGAAATAATGAGGAAGTCGGGAGAGAGCGCAGTGAGAATTTCTTACAGAGCTGGTGACAATGTACTGAGGGTAGGGATCCTTCGACTGCGCAAGACGATTCGGAAAACGAATCGTCTTGCTTCGCTCAGGATGACAGGACTTACTTCGTTCACGACAGGGCTAGGGAATTGTCGAACCGCGTGGAAAGTTTTGGCAGTTTTTTCGCTGATTTGGGGTGTGGGTGCTTCGGCGACAACTTATTACGTGAGTTCGAGCATGGGGAGCGATTTGAACAGCGGGACGTCTTCAGCGGCAGCATGGCAAACGGTGGCGAAGGTGAACGCACAGACATTTTTGCCGGGAGATCAAATTTTATTTCGGCGAGGAGATGTTTGGAATGAGAGCCTGACGCCGCCGTCTTCCGGCGCTTCTGGGAATCCGATTGCATTCGATGCGTATGGGACTGGGGCTGCGCCCAATTTTACAGGATATTATGCGGTGCCTTCTTCGGCGTGGGTACCGGTTTCGGTGAACGCATGGAAGGCACCGTTGCCGACGACTTATTCGACGATCAACTTTTGTTTGTTTGGAACTGTGTGGGGACAGAAGGTTGCGGCCGTTTCGACGAACCTGACAGCGCAGTGGGATTTTTATTTTGCGAATGGGTTTGTGTATGTGTTCTCCGTGGGAAATCCGGGAAGTTTTTATAACGCGGCGATCGTACCGATAGCGATCAGCAATGTTCCCGTGATCAATATTAATGGGCAGTCCTGGCTGACGTTTCAACACTTCCTGCTGAACTGGTTCGACCAGTATGGCGTGTACGTGCAGGGAACGAGCGATCATCTTGTGTTCGCGAATATGGAAGCGGACTCGATGATTCCACAAGGGACGCAGCCGCTGGGATTCTATGTAAATGAAAATGCGCCGGGGCCAGGAGATATCAAGATCTACAACGACGAAGCGCACATGAATTACGACGCCTTCCGATTCGACGGAGCGGCCACGGCGATTGCGATGGTAAATGACAAGGCATATGCGAATCGGGATGCAGCATTAGTGGACAACACGGGCGCTGTCTCTTATTCGTACTGTCATTTTTATGCGTCGAGTCTGGCGGTGGCGGGTTCGACCGATGTGTTGTCGATAAGCGGCCCGGGACCGGCAGCAGGGACAGGGAATATTGCGGCGGATACGCCTCCGGCGGTACAGGCGTGGCAGAGATATCCGGCGGAGATCACGCTGACGGTGGATGACATCGGCATGACACCTGGAGCGGACACATACTACGCGACTCAAGTACTTCCGGTGGCGGATGCGGCAGGCGTGCCAGTGGGCACGGCGATTACGGTCGGATACAGTTCCGTGATTACGCCGATTGTGTCCGAGATTCAGGGATGGATCAATGCGGGAAGGGATGTAACTTCGCACTCGATTTCGCACACCTATTACACGAACACTGATGCGCTCGAAATCCAATACACAGGAAGCGGGACGGCGGCGACGTTGAGCATCAGTGGCAATACGCTGACGATTACGGTGACGGGCGCGAGTGACAGCGTGAATTACAACCTGGCACGGGGACAGCCGCAGGGGACAATTTTGGGATTGGTGGCGGCGCTGGAGGAGACTGGAAAGTTTACGACAAGTGACATGACACCCTGCCAAGGCCCTTATGGAACTGGATGTTCGGCGTACACGGCGGCGGCACTGCTGACGCAGGATTTGGCGGACGTGAGCGAACAGGATGTGAAGAGCTCGGTGTATCACATGCAGTTGGATGTAACGCGGTTGACGACGGATGAGATAACGCTTTCGCGGCAATGGATGACGACTAACTTGACGGGGCTGCCTAGTACGCCCGTGTTCGTCTATCCGGGCGGATATGAGACGACTGCAATGCAGGGGATCGCGGGGAGCGTGCCTTACAACGGAGCGCGGGGAGCATTGAAGGAAGATTTGGGAGTGAAGGACACCTATGCCAGCGGATTCGATGTGCAAAATGTTACGAGCTTTGGACTGAATCCGTCGTGGCAGGGCTTGCCGCCGGTGTCGTTGAATCAGAAAATTCAGGCGCTGGTGTGGAAACAAATGGTGTGGGGAGTGCCGTGGGGAATTTTCTGGCATTTGAATGAACTGAGTAATGACGATCCAGTGGGCGGACCGGAAATTACGAACCTCATACAGGACTTCAAGGCGAGCGGGGCGACGATCCAGACAAATACTGGGTTGGTGAACTGGCTGTTGAGCGGGACGCAGGAGACGGGAGCTGACGGAAATTCATATTACAAATCGACGGGAAATACGGCGGCGGTGGATTTCCGGCCCACGGCAAATTCTCCGGTGGTGGATACGGGGTTGAACTTGGGGGCAGCGTATCAGATCGACATTAATGGAGTGAACCAGAACGATAACGGGTCAGGCTGGGAGATTGGCGCGCATGCCTTTATTGGTTACTCCAGTTACGGCGGAAATACCGGTGGCTCGTTTTTTACGGTGGGGGGCGTGGACCAGGCAGCGGGATTGGTGCAGCTTCCGCAGAGCTGGGTGAATGGCAACGAGGAATGGGGAACTACGACGAATACGATTTATTTTCCGGCGTCGGGAAATGGAGGAGCCTGGGCTTGCGGAGCGACCAACTATGGGCCCTACACAGCGAACAACCAGAGTTCGTTGGCGCAGGCCGTCAATGACGCGGAAAGCTGCCGGGCGGCGAATGGAAGTGGAACGGAGATTGTGGTTCCTCACGGATCGTTGTTCTCCGGATCGAGCGGAATTGTGCTGCCGCAGACTGCGGGAGACAACTCGTCCAACTTCATCATCCTGACAAGCGATGCGCCGCTGCCGGCAGGACAGACAGTTTGTTCGCATGGAACGCAAGATGTGATTTCGGAGTCGATGACGCCGGGTTATCGGAACTTTGGATGCAATGGGCAAAGCCTGAGTTATCAGTTGGGCACGACGATCACCAACGTAGCAGCCAGCGCGACTTATAACGATGTGGCGTCAATGTGGACCGTGGAATATACAGGATCGACGCAGGGAATTACGGCGGGACTGGGAAGCGATGGGTCGCCGGCGCATCACTTTGCAATTGTGAATGCGGAGATCCGGCCAGCGATGTGCACGTTCAATGCGGGACCTCCGCCAACGTGCACGGGCGGGAATACGACCAGTTTGTCGCCGGTAAAGATTGGGGCGATTGGCGCGACCGCACTGACCAATACGAGTCAGTTTCACAGCCATGTTCACTTTTACGGCGTGTACGCGCATGGCGACTGGAGCGAAGCGCAGACGGCGGGTTATCCCGTCGGTGCTAGCAATCTGGCCAATGCATTCGATTTCGAATCCTGCCAGTTTTGTTCGGTGGAATACAGCTATGTGGACCGGGCGCTGCGGCCGGGATCGGAGTCGCACATTATTCAGTGCTTCTTCTGCCAGACGTTCAAAGTCGTACATAACTGGTTCGAAGGGGCATCGATTGGGACATTTTGTGGCGGGCAGGCGGGGAATTTGCTGCTTTCGACTGTGGTGGGATGCACGGATATAGAGGACCGGGGCAATCGATACACATATCCCTATAACTGGATGACGTCGACGGCGAATCCTAACAACGGATCGAATGGATACGTGCGGAAGAATGCTTCAGAGATCAAGAATGGTCTGCGGTACCTGCGAGACGGGAACATTTACGAGAACGTGGACAATACAGGAGCGCAGAATGGAACGGCGTTTACGTTTCGTACGTCGCAGTGCTCATCGGGATTGTGCGACAACTATTGGTTGTTGACGCGTGACCTGACGATGACAAATCTGATCTTCCGCAACGCTTGCAACGGCCCCGGCGGCGGAGACAGCGGCAATGCGCTTGTGGGCAATGGCGGAGGAGTGTCTCTGGGTGTGGCGAATGTGAATTTTTCCAATAACCTCGGCTATAACCTGGGCTACGGCGGTCCTCGCTGCGCCGGGTCATCGCCGACCACTCCTTTCGGAATAAAGATTGGGCCGGGCGGAGTTTCGTGGACGTGTGCGGCAACGTCTGGGGCAACGGCGAATGGAGACGGAACAACGGCGATCACCCTGGTTTGCACCGGAGCGGCGGGGGCGGAACAACTCGATTTCGCGAATGGCGATGCGGTGTTTACCAGCGGTTGTACGGACACGACATTTAATACTTCGACGACGGCTTTGGGTCCGCAGGCCTATAACACTGTTCCCACAAGCTTGTCGTTGAGTTACAGCCAAGCTGGCGCGACCCTAGGAGAGAGCGGAGTCACATGCATGCTGACGGGCGGTCAAGGGAAACCGAATTATGTCTCGATAACGCATAATACCGTGCTGACGAGCGGAGCTTCCGGCGCGGCCGCGGCAGCTGTTTACAACGCGAATAGCGGGACTCCGTTGCCTTTGATGGCCAATGCGACTATGCAGAACAATCTGTTTCTCGGACTTGGCAGCGAACTGACACAGGGAGCGGGAATTACGGCGGCTTATGGCGAAGGTACACGAACACTCGATCAGGTTTGGGATCCTCTTACCCTGACGGCGAACAACAACGTGATTGCGAGCCGGTCTTTGAATGGAATGGTTACGTGTGTGGCGTCGACGTTTACGTGCACATTAGTATCGGGAGATCCGCCAAACGCGCAGAACGCAAGAATGGCAGGGGAATCGGTTCAGGTGAATGGTCAGACGTATCTTGTGCATTCGGTGAGTTCAAGCTCGATTGTTTTTACTTCGGCCAGCAACCCGGGCAATCAGACGAACATTCCATATTTTTGGTCCGACTATACCGACTACGGCGGGACGTTCGCTGGAAGCCAACCAGCGAAGAGTACGAACATGCCGACCAATGTTTATTGCATGGGCGGCGATCCGACGGCGGAGAGTTGTGTCGGATTGGCGGGGGCGATGAGCACGACGAATTATCCACTGACTCTGGTGGACTGGCATGGATACCGGTTGTGCCACGCGGGCGATGCAGCCTGCAATTCGAAGGCGAGCCCGTTTGCGGCGGGGCAAGCGAACGCAGCGGCGGATGGAACGGACCAGGGCGTAGCGGTGCCGGCAATTGATGCAGCGGAGAATTCGACACAATATCAATGCGCGACGCCGTGCGGAACCGGGCCGATGCGGGATGTGGCTCCGCAAATAGAGATTCTTGCACCTGGAGCAGCGGCGAGCGTTCCCGCGGTGAACACGTATTTGAAGCCGAGTCCTTATATACATGGCATCGTCTACAGCCTTTACTGGGCGTGTTCGGATCAGGATGGGACGTCGGCGCATTACACATGGGCGGGTTTCGACGACCAAATCATCTCAGACGGGTGGGCGACCGCGGGGAAGAAGATCATGGTGGTGCTGGGCGGCGTGACGTACGGCGGCAGCGACAATATTTGTTATGGCGGCAGTGGGTTCGGAACGAGCGGCGTAGGCAATTACGGGACGCCAACGTATGTGTGGACTGCTCTGGGTTCGGCGAACTACACGGCATGTGGCGGAGAGCAGATTCCCAACTACCTGAACACAGCGTATCTCAGTAACTATGAAAACTGGGTGGCGGCAACGCTGGCGCACTTGGCGGCGTCGCCATACGCCGCGAACATCCAATATGTGCGGGTAGCCTGGGGAAAGGGCGGAGAGACGACGCCAATTGCGAATTGGGACGTGACGGGAAATTGTCCTGACGGGAGCGGGAACAATACGCTCACGACCGACTGGGGTTACACGCTTTCGGGTTGGGAGACGTTCCTGCACAACGGGATGACGTTTGAGGCGGGACTGAGTCTTCCGTTGCAGTTGATGATAAGCATCACGCCGATGGGAACAAGCGGAGGATCGCAGGCGGCTGTGCCGAACTTCACGGCTCCCATCGCGGCGTCGCTTAGTATCGGTTTTGGCACTCAAGGACTGATGGCTTCGGACGTGAACAACGCTGCCGGATGTGGAGGCAACTGGTGCAACCTGTTTGCGACCTATGCGGGAAGCGTTCCGCTGGAGACACAGACGTTTTTCCAGAGTTGCGCGCCCAACAACGAAAGCGGAACATGTCCCAGCATGGCGATGACGACGGGGCCGCTCAATCCTCTGCTGATGTGGGCGGCTCGGGAGCATGCCACATCGTTTGAGATGTACTACGAAGACGCGCTGGCGATTTTGTCGCCGGGCTACAGCAATCCGGGGTATGCGGCTTATTCGCAGCCGAATTATATGAGCGCGCTGCAAGCGGTGGTGAGCGGTAATTTCTAGGCGGCTGAATTCCATTTCCGTGTGTGAAGGCTTCGGCAGAGCGGACAGGCGCTGCTCCGTGGCGCCAGGAGCATAGGACTCATAACAATTAATTGCTTCGGTGGGCCGAATAGGGTTCGGACCGCGGAGGCGGCAGTCTGTTCAAGCAAGAGATCGATTCGAAAACTAAAACTTTGGAGGGGAAAAATGAGAGGAAAAATGCAGCGATTGATGACGGTTGTTCTAGCTTTGGTTCTTTGCGCGACAGTCATCCTGTCAGCGTGTTCGACGGCTTGGATTTCGCAGGCAGAAGAGATTGTGGCGGCGCTGATTCCGGCGGCGGCGAACATTGTGGCTCTGGTGGCGGCGCTGCAGGGAGGGAACGTTTCGGCTCAGGACTTGCAGGCTATTCAGACCGCGGGGACTCAGGCAACCGCGGACCTGCAACTTCTTCAATCGCTGATTGCCGAGTACGAGAAGGCCGATGCGCAGGCACAGCCGGGAATTTTGAATCAGATTCAGACTGCAATTGAGACCGCACAATCGAACCTTTCGGCGATTCTGCCAACCCTGCATATTAAGGACGCAGCAACGCAGGCGAAGATTACCGCGGTGGTGGGTGTGGTGCTTTCCGAGGTGCAATCGCTGGCGGCGATCGTGCCTTTGGTGAACCCACAAGCGTCGGCGGCGATGGTGCACGTGGCCGAGCGACAGGCGACGAAGCAACCTCCTCTTACAGCCAATGAGTTTGTATCTTCTTATAACGCGACCATGACGGCCAAGACTGGTAACCCGGCATTGGACCAGGCGACGTCTGGCTTGCGAATTCACGCACATGGAAAGTTGTCGCGGTGGGCTACGGGTGGAGTGCTGAAGTAGGAGAAGCCGTGTCAACTGATCTCTATTTGTTGGAAAAAATCGGCTTGTGCCTCGACCGGAGAATTGGCGAAAAGTCTCTGCGCGATCTGTTGATCACGAACCTGCTGAAGATCCGACCAAAGACAGGATCGATTCGGCGGCTGCGGCTTAACCGGGCGCAGGAAGAATATTCACAGCGGTGCAGCAAGCGCAATGTGGTGTTGAAGGCGCGGCAATTGGGGATGACGACCTATATTGCCGCGCGTTATTTCATGCAAACCATCACGCGGCCGGGAACGCTGACTGTACAAGTCGCGCACAGCGAAGAGTCTGCTGAGGCAATTTTCAAGATTGTGCATCGCTTCTGGGAAAAACTGCCCAAAGGGATGCAAAGAGGAGCGCTGATGAAGTCGCGCTCGAATGTCCGCCAGATCGTGTTTCCCCGGCTCGACAGCGAGTATCGGGTAGAGACGGCGGATGACAACGCGGGGCGGGGGATGACCATCCATTATTTGCATTGCTCGGAGGTCTCCCGCTGGCCCCGCGGAGGCATGGAAACGCTGGCGTCTCTGCGGGCGGCGGTCGTGCCGGATGGGGAGATTGCACTGGAATCGACAGCCAATGGCGCTGCGGGGATTTTTTATGATGAGTGGCAGAAGGCGGCGGAGACGGGATATACGCAGCACTTTTTCCCGTGGTGGTATGACGACGCTTATTGCGAAAACGTGGGTACGGGAACGGTGAAGCCGCTTACCGAAGAAGAGGAAGACCTGGTTTGCCGGCATGGGCTAAGCGATAAACAAATCGCGTGGCGGCGCACGCGATGGCAAAGTCTCCGCGGACTGGCGGCGCAGGAGTATGCGGAAGATCCGACTTCGTGCTTTTTGGCGTCGGGCGAGTGTGTGTTTGATTTGGACGCCGTTGAAAGAGCGGCGGCAAGTGCCGGTCCTGGGCAAGCGCGGGATAATGGGCGCTTGACGATTTGGTTTCCGCCGACACAGGGACGGCAGTACATAGTCGGAGTGGATGCAGCGGGAGGCGGGTCGGAGGGAGATTACGCTTGCGCACAGGTCATCGACCGCGTTTTGGGATTGCAGTGCGCGGAACTGCATGGGCATTTCCCTCCGATGGACTTGGCACGCAAGGCTGCGGCCTTGGCGAGGATGTATGAGAATGCGCTGCTGGCTGTAGAGCGAAATAATCACGGCTATGGCGTCCTAGCTCATTTGAAGGATATGGGATACGAGAATTTGTTCCGGCAGGGGAACCAGGATGGGTGGCTGACGTCGGTGGTGACTCGTCCCGCGATGATCGAGAACCTGGCAGCGATCGTCTGCGCACAACCAACTTTGTTTCACAGTCCACGACTGCTGGGCGAGCTTAGGACTTTTGTGAGACATGCTGATGGAAATACAGCGGCAGCAATTGGGGCACACGACGATTGCGTGATGGCGATGGCGATTGCACTAGGAGTGCGAAGGGAAGACGCCGGGCGGATAGGAAAAAGGCGAGCGATGGAGATGAGTAGTCTGGAGGTGGAAGGCTGAATACGGCTACCGATGATCGAGCTTTTCGATTTGAGTGATTTGGTTCATTGTCACATCTTTTTGGTGGCGAGTTGGAGTAAGATTTACGGCTCTGTGGATGTTGTTAGAGTCGCGGACGAATACGCAGCGCCACACTAGTACATTGCCGGTTGATGCGGTCCAACACGTGAGAAGGATGCGAGGAGGAGCGCAGGGACACTTGATGCGCTGCTCCGACGGGCACTTCTACGTGGTGAAGTTTCGCAATAATCCGCAGCACCTGCGAGTACTGGCGAATGAATTTCTGGCAACGCGGCTCGCAGAGCGAACTGGATTGCCTGTTCCTGCGACGGAGGTGGTTGAGGTAGGTGAGTGGTTAGTGAAGCACACACCGGAGTTGCACATCCAACTCGCGCATGACGTGATCCAATGCCAGCCAGGATTACAGTTTGGATCGCGGTATGTGGTGAATCCGCTGGAGGGGCAGGTGTTCGATTACATTCCGGTGGAGATGTTGGACCGTGTGCGCAACCTGGAAACATTTGCGGGAATGCTGGTGATAGACAAGTGGACTGGCAATGCGAACGGACGACAAGCGGCGTTCTGGAGGAAGTTGCGGGAGCGAAAATACACCGCGACTTTTATCGATCAGGGATATTGCTTCAATGCGGGAGAGTGGACGTTTCCGGATTATCCTTTGCGGGGAGTTTATGCGAGGAATGAAGTGTACGCCGGCGTCCGGAGTTGGGAGTCGTTTGAGCCATGGCTGTCGCGGGTGGAGAACATGGAGTCGGATGTGGTGTGGCAAGTTGCGGGAGAAATCCCCCCGGAGTGGTATGGCGGGGAGTGGGAAGCGCTGGAGAAACTGGTGAAAGAGTTGATCTCGCGGCGCGAGCTGGTGCGAGGATTGATTGAAATATTTCGGATTTCGGCGCGGCGGCCGTTTCCGGGGTGGGTGGAGAATTGACGACACAGTGGTCTGTGGCTGGTGATTAGCGGCCCGGTATTAGAGGTAACCGATGGGTAAACGGAGACCGTTCGAGTTCTTCCTGCTGCGATATGTGCCGAACGCGGTGAGGGAAGAGTTTGTGAACATCGGCCTGGTGATGACCGAGAGTGGCGGAGATGGCGGCGGCTTTGCGGACGTACACTTCACGGGCGATTGGCGGAGAGCGAAACATCTCTATCCGGATATTGATCTTGAGATGCTCGACGCGATTGGGCGTGACATACGGCAGCGGATTCTCGATGTCAAGGAGCGGGCGTTGCTCTTGCATGAATTCGTGGATCAGTATTCGAATGCGATCCAAATTTCGACGGCACACCATGTGCTCGCAGAAGATCCGGTGAAAGAGATGAAGCATTTGGCGTCATCTTTAGTGGAGATGTCGTGGAGTACTGGCACCGATGAGTCGAAAGAACCTCGTACCGCCGGGAGAAAGTGGATCTATAACCGGATGGCGACAGCGTTTGAAGCGGCAGGCGTCTGGGATTTTGTGGGCAAGGATTTGCCAGCTTCGCCCTACACGAACGAGTTGGATGATTTCACGATCGACTTTGGTTATGTAGTGAGGAACGAACTGAAGCTGTTTCATGCAGTGTCATTGGTGGACTCGCATCATGAGGCTATCGCCTTTCCGCTGAGAGCAGCGAAGATGAAGTCAAGAATGCCGACAGTAAGGACAGAGATACCGAAGTTTACGGCAGTGGTTGAGGATAAGCTCGATGCCGACAATAAGGACGTGATGATGGCGCTGTCATTTATGAAGGACGAGGAAATTCGGGTGGCGCGGGCGGGAGAAATGCGGGCTGTTGCCGAGCAGGCGCGAATCGATCTGCTGGGATAGGGCGAGATATTGATTTTGGGCACAGAGCTCCGCTGCGGCGGGGCTTTTTTGTTGTTGCGAGTTTGCTGGAATGGTTAGAGTTCGCGGGCAGAAGTGCCCGAGCCACATGAGTTGTCGAGCTGCGCTCGACGGACAGCCGAGGGCGGCTGTCCCCACATGATTCTGGGCGGAGCGTAAATCATTATGAAAATTACTGAAACGTTGCGCGGCGCATTGCGCCGAATGGCGGGAGTGTCTTTGGGATCGCTTGGCGGTGACGTGGCTGCCGGGGGAACTTCGAGCGAACAATTGGAAAAGAAGCGGCGGACTCTGCCTCTGCCGTCGATTTTCAACGCGTATGGGCCGCCGGGCGAAATCATGCCGAAGCCGACGGCTTACAACTTACGCCGGTTTTCGGAGATTCCGGTGGCGCGACGAGCGATCAACTGCATTAAGGACCGCATTGCCGGGATGCGCTGGCGGATTCAGCCATGCCAGGGAATGTCGCTTGACGAGATTCCTCTTGGAGCCGAGCGGGCGCAGATTCTTACCAAGAATTTTCACGCGCCGAATCCCGATGACTCGTTTCGTTCGTTTTGCGAGCAGGTCGTGGAAGACATTATTGTGGGCGGGTTTGGAGCGGTTGAGGTGCAGAGTTCGGGCGATGAGAAGTGTCCGCTGCTTTTGTGGCCGGTGGACGGAGCATCGATCCGGATGAATCTGGACTGGGATGGATCGCCGGAAGGAAAGCGATACATGCAGTTCACTGATCAGTCTGGAGCAAAAAGCCAAATTGCTCTCAACGACGATGAACTGAGCTACATCCGGCTGAATCCGAGGACGCACACGCCATTTGGGTTAGGCCGGCTGGAGGTGGCGTTTGAAACGATCACCGCGTTCCTTGGATCTCATCGCTATGCCTCGCGGCTGGCTTCGAACAGCGTAGTGCAGTATGCGCTGTGGTTGCAGGATTTGACGCCGGAACATCATGAACGGTTGATTCGTTGGTGGCAGGACGAGATTGAAGGTACCGGTCGCGTGCCAATCCTATCGGTCGAAAGCAAGCCGGAGGTACTGCGGTTTAGCGGAGGGACAGATGCCGACTTGCGCTTGCAATGGCAGGAATTTCTTTTGCGCATAATCGCCGATGCTTTCGATCTTCCTCCGTTTTACCTAGGGGTGGACCGCGACGTGAACCGCTCCACCGCCGAGGAATACAACGACCTGGCTTTTCGTCAGGCCATCGTGCCCACTGCGCGCTTGCTGGCTGAACACCTTACACGAGATGCAATCCAGAAGCGGCTGGGATGGGACGATCTGGAATTTGTGTTTGCGGAATTGGAGACGCAGGATCCATTGGAAGAAGCGCAGATTCAGCAGATTCTCTTGCAGAACGGTGTATTGACGGTGAATGAAGTACGGCGGATGCGGGGGTTGCCGGACTTAGGTGAGAGAACCGCGAGTTGAATGCTGGACGAGAAGTCTCTGCTACTACTGTTGAAGCCGTTCAGCGAATAGGGATCCTTCGACTCCGCAGTGCGAACGCTTCGCGTCGACCCTGCTTCGCTCAGGATGACAAAGCTAATCTACCAAACAAACTGAAAAGGGAAATGGATACATGATTGAACTAAAAAGTATGGCGATTGCGATGCCGGAAGTGAAAGGGCATCCCAACCGGGTGGCGTTTCGGGGCGTGTTGACGGTGATCGATACGCCTTCGCAAAAACCGCCGTCTGGATCGAAAGGGCATTTGGTTGTGTTGTCGAAGAGTGCGGCGGAAGCAGCATTACCTTCTCTACTGGGCATGGCACTGGATTATTCGCCGTCTTTTGATCGCCACGATGTGCGGCGCAAGGTGGGCGTGATCACACAGGCCGATTTGGTAGGAAGAAATCTTGAGCTGAGCGGATATCTATTTGCGCGAGATTTTCCGGAGGTAGTGGACGAGATCGAAAAGGCGGAGAGCGGACCAAGGAATGTTGCCTCGAGTGCAAGGTGTCCGCGAGAAAGCAGCACGAGTTCGGCGCAGACAGTTTTGGCGAATGGATCGAACTGGAGGCATTCTTTGTCTGCGGTGGCGCGCGAGGCCCGCGCGATTGCCGCAGCGATACGAAAGCTAGGTGTTGGGCGGACGATTCTTAGCGAGATCGACGTCTCAGCAAAGGCCGAAGCCAGCCAACTTTCATCGAGCGCGGAATTGGGAATGTCGTACGAGGTGACTGATGTGGAGGTGGCCGATACGCGAGCGAACATCTGGACACTAAAAAAAGTAACGTTCACGGGTGCTGCGATTTTGCGCCGGAATAAGGCAGCGTATCGGGACACTTGGATTGAGTTGAGTGAGTAGACGTTGTTGAGCACCAACGAAAGGCAAAACCCATAAGGAGCGAAGCATGAGTGAAGAGATGATGCAGCAATTGATGGCGGCGGCGGAGCGGCTGGCGGGTGCGGCCGAATCGTTGGACCGCGTGATGGGACGAATCGATGCGCAGCAAGACGCGCTGACTGCGAAGGTCGACCGAATTGTAGCGGCAATTGAAGAGCAACCCCGGCATGAACTGGCGGCTCGAGGCGAAGGCTCGCAGCGCATGCACGAACGAGTAGTGGAACTGGAGAAATCGAATGCCGACTTGAAGGCACAGGCTGCGCGAATGGCGCGGAAGACTCTGCCTCCGTTGGTTTCGGCGATTCTGGCGAAGAGCTGCGGGGAATTGGGCTCGGAGAAGCTGGACAAAGGTGTGCTGGACAAGACGCTCTCGAGTTTGAGTGTCGAACAGCGGATCGCGGTGAAGTCGGAACTGGCGCGGGCGGGAATTATTGAGTAGGGCTTCCGGTTCTCGGCGTCCGGCTTCCGCCGAACGGAGTAGCTAACACATTACGCTTGCAATCTGGCACGACTCGGTCGTGCCTTTTCTTTTTGAATGGGTTCTGTTCGATCTCGCTAACTGCATCGGACTTTAACCACAGAAATCAACTTAGGAGAAAACATGAGAGGACAATTTGTGGATTTGTACGCGTCGGCTGATTACATTGGGCCCGGCGCGATTGAAGTTGACCGTTACCAGACCGAGATCTTCGACATCGTGCGGCGCCGGGGAGTATTCGGACAAAGAATCAAGCAGGTGCCGGCAACCGGTCATCCTTCGCGATTCTTCGAAGAGACGGCGATTAATGCGCCGACAGCGACGCAGGCATTCGTTGATCCACGAAATATTGCCCCCACAGTGGGCGCGCCGACGCGGGTGGAACTGGCTGTGCCGCTGAAATCGCTGGTGTCGCAGATCAACTACAACCTATTCGACCTGGAGGTGACGGCGCAACAGAGTCAGTTCGCTTATTTGCAAGCGAAGGACCTGGCCGATTCCGTGGACGGATTGTTGCGGACGCACGATGTGGCTTTGTGGAACGGCAATGACACATCGCTGAGTTCGCCGACTACGCTACAGTATTTCGGTGTGATCGGACAGATCGTGGCGGGTGGCAACACAACCACAATCGCGACCACTGCAAGCATTGTCGACGGGATCAAAAGCACGATTGCTCAAATGGTATCGAGCGCGGCGTATGCGGTGAGACCGACTGCCATCTACGCCAATCCAGTGCTGCTGGACCTGATTGACCGCGAGATGAAAACGGAGTTCAACGTGGTGCTCAACACTACGGAGATCACCGGCGGACTACGGGTGAAAGCATTGAGCACGCAGGCTGGAGAGTTGCCGTTGATTCCGGATTGGGCGGTCCCGTATACCGGGACGCCAGGTTCGGGCACGGCGGTATTGCCAGCGTACATTGTGACCGAGGATCTGATCGAGTATCACTGGCTGAGCGATCCGAATCCGCGGGTGTTCAAGCTGGGGTTACCCAACGCGTTGACCCAGCAGATGGTGGTCGTGAAGTTCGGAGCGCCTGTCGTAAAGGGTGCGAACTTTGCGCATTACCAAGTGAACGTGCAGCGGTAGAAAGACAGTCGTTGGTCGTTAGTCGTGGGTCATTAGCCCGAGCTTTGTTCCCGGGCAAAGACTTACGACTGACGACCAACGATATTTCATCTGGAAGAGAAATCATTTATGAACTATCTCGCGCCAACGGATTACACGACGTATGGGCTTGACGCTGCGACCGACCAGTCGTGGATCACAGCCGCTTCGGCCATCATCGACGCACACTGCCGGCGGGCAACCGTTGCGGTGAACCAATATGAAGAGCGGCTGAAGATGCCGCCGGACTTGAACACGGTGCGACTGAGTTATTTGCCGTTGGCGGTGGTGCCGCCGTTGACGACAGCAATCGTTTCGGTGCAAGCGCGGTACGCCATGCCACGGCGCGGAGAGTGGACTTTGCCAGAGATGAGCCTGGAGTATGCCCTGGCCTTCTCGTTGCCGGGGTCGTGGAACACGATTGATCCGACGACGATCGATATTTGGGAGACGAGCGGAGAATTGACATTTCCGGTGAATGCGTTGGGGCTGCTTTTTAACGAAGTAGATGTGGTTTACAACGCGGGCTGGAGCACAATTCCGACGCCGGTGCAGGTGGCATGCGCACAAATTGTAAAGAATGCACAAGCGACACCGGGGCTGAACGTGAAGTCGAGCAAGATCGATCGCATCAAGCTGGATTACTTTGGCGACACACTGATGGATGACACGGTCAAGAGCTTGCTGGCACCGTACGTGGCGCAAAAGGGCGCCTAAGACAGTCGCCGTCGATCGTTTCGGCAGAGTGTTCCGGCAATGGCAAACGTGTGAAGGTCCACACAGGGAGGAATTATGGAGAACGGAATTTGCGGAGCGGCATTGGTACGCGCGGCGAATGCGATGTTGACTGCATTGGGCGGCGATCAGGTGACTTTGTTATTGCCAGCTACCGCAACAGCTTCTGATGCGGCAGGACAGTTGGGACTCGTCGATCCGGGAGTACAGGCGATCATCGTCGGTCCGGCGGTTGTGCATACGTTGCCAGTGGGAAATCTGGGCCCCCGGCGGAGACTCGAGTTCACGCTACCCGCTTCAGTGATTGAGGCGCAATTGCCGACGCTGGGGATCGGTACCGGGGAAGAATTCTTCAACGCAGCGCTAGGGCTGATGTATGACACTGACCTGTTTCACATTGAGGCGGTAGTGACGGAGAACTTTGCCGGGACCCCATATTTTTATGTGGTGACGGCAGTGGAGTGAAAGGCGGGGCATCGGACCTCAGATCTTGCTTTCCATCAAGAGCCGAGGCTGGAAGGGTTGACGTTGATGAATGTCTAAGAACGCGATTGGTTGAGCTGACGGCTGAAAGCTGAGGTGAGGGTAATTTTATGCAATTTGCGAAAGATAGTTTTTTAATGGCGTTGCAGCAGAGGCTGGCGGCGCTTAATCCATCGCGGGTGGTAACGGTCAACGGCGCCACTGTGCCTGCGATTCTAGTTGTAGAGAATCTTCCTCCCTCATCGGCCGAGCCGCAGCCGAATACTTTTTACGTGGAATGGGGCGAAGCGGGAGTGATCGAAGGCCATGCCGGGAACAACGCAATCATGAGCCTGGAATGTGCGATCTCTTACTACACACTGGGAACGGTGCAGAGCATGGTGGATCGTGGACGAGTTCTCGGCGAGCTTGACGAAGAACTTCTGGGAATGTGCCAGCCGCCGAATACTGAGAAGCGGGATTACACGCAATCCCCGAGCGCGGATCTGGGGACTAGCGTCTTCTGGGGCCAGCCTTTGCTGGGAGAGAGCAAGAAAAGTGCGGTTACGGATAATGTTGAGAGATACCAGGACGCGCGCGTCGAGCGCAAGGCGCAGCTGACGATTTATTTCTTTTCGGAGGTGATCCTGCAATGAGCACTACTCCATTACGCGCGGCCATGGTTCCGTTCACTCGCCAGATGCGAGCTTATTTCGCACCGGTGAATCGAGAGACGGAAACACCTACGATTTTTGATCCGGGATTGTCGGGCGCCTTCCCGCTTGCGTCGCCTCCGTCGCCATGGGTCGATTTGGGTTGGGTGGAAGGCCTCGAGCGCTTTTACGATACGCCAACAGACGTTGTGCAATCTGGGTCGAAGCTCTTGCCGGCAGTCCAATTCCGGGGCCCGCTGGAAGCACGAGTGGAATTCGATTTTCGCGAGTGGGGCAAGCTGCAGATGGCTCTTGCCGGTGGATCGGAACACATGAATGTGCTGGCGCCGGCGGGGAATGTGACAACGGGGCCTTCCGGCGGAGTGCCGCTGCCGGGAGTGGCTGTGCTGCCGGGATCGACGGCCAGCGAGTTGGTGTTGGGGACGGGGGCGTTGAACGCTTTTCCAGCAGGAACCTTGGTGGCGGTCGATGTGGATTATCAGCAGCAGACGGGCTACGTCGGATCAGGAATCTCAGCAGCTTATGTAACGAGTCCGACTGCAGTGAATCAGGACTTGAACTATGTGAGGCGTGTGACTTTCAACGTGGGACGTGTGGCGGAAACGACGACGACTTCGCTGTTGCTGGTTCAACCCTTGCTTGGGGGGGCGCCTGCGAGCGGAGCGTCGGTGCAGGCGGTGATCGCGTTTGTGGATCGCGAGGGTGGAGCGTTTTTCCAGGAGTGGTCCGCGTTGTTTGTGGCGGAGCAGGAGTCTGGCGGCCGGATCTGCTTTTACTATCCGCGTCTGAGTCCCAATCCGGGTGCAGCTTCGAAGTCAACATCGACAAAGAGCGCGACGGGCAAGAGCGCGATTACGAGCGGCACGGCAGCGAATACACTCCGAGCGTTCTTGCGTGAGGAGTGGATGCTGCTGGTGAAGCCGCTGTCATCGGTTTCTTTGCGGGCCGCGTTCCTTGCCTTGCCTTACATCGATCCGAACGACGGGCAGACCGTGCTTTGCTACCGCAGCTATTTTCCGGCGCCGATGGCCGCGGTGTATTAGAGGCAGATTCCAACCGTTCGACATCAACCATTAACAAAGCTGTTCCAGCATTGGGCGGAAGTGCGCCGAGGAGTTCGTGTCTTCAGCAAGAGTGAGGCGGCGAGAAACAGATGATACTTACGATCGACAATTTGCAAGGCGGGGGAGTGCAGGACTACACCGCGTCGGTGGACGGCACGGTTTCGCCGAAGATTGTGCGAAAGCTCAACAAGCTAGCGCAGTTGCAATTCAGCTTGTTGGCAAATTCATCCGCATTTATCGTGCCGGTAATCGGAGCTCGGGTGATCCTGGGAAAAAGCAGCGGGACGATTTTCTTTACGGGATATTTAACCGAGGCGCCGCAGTATGAATGCATCGGCTCGGGGCAGGCGGGACCGGTTTACCGATACAACGTGACTGCAGAGAGCGATGAAGTCCTGCTGGACCAGAAAGCCTTGCCTAACCGTGCAGCATTTGTGAACCGGACTGCTGGGTCCGCGCTGCGACAGTTGGCGCAAGACTTGCTGCCGGGATGGTTCAACGTGACGGGCATCGAAGATGTCGACACGCTTGCCACGTACATGGCCAATCCTCAAAAGAAGTTTTCGGTGCATGCCGCCGACATTGCTCTTGCTTGCCGCGGAAGTTATCGGGCAATGAGTAGTGCTTTATCGTTGGCCCCGGCGGGGGCGGTGAGCTATGGGCTAAACGAAACGGATCCGAACTTTTCTCCGATGGGCTTGCAGGTGGTTAATCCCTATGCGCTGGCGAACGACGTGACCGTGATCGGGTTGGAAGAGCCACAAGCTTACGTCCGAGACTACTTTGTGGGAGATGGGCTTAGCCTTAACTTTTACCTTTCTCAGACGCCTTTTGCACAGAGCAAGCCTGCTTTGATCGACGAAGAATTTAGCGGCCCGACGCTCGATCCGACAATCTGGACCATGAACGATCCCTCGAATGCAGTCTCCGTTGTGTCACAGACGTTGCAGGTGAACGGAGGGACCGGGCATGATGGCGAGACGACGGTCAATTTTATTGAACAGGTGGAACTCGGCGGTGCGCTGGAATTGCAACATGGAGATGTGAGCTTTGCCGCGTCATCGCAAGGTGTACTGGGTGGATTGTATGCTTCCGGAATCTCTGCGGCGCAATGCCTTGCCGGATTTCAAATCACTCCGTCTGGCGCTGGGTCGAATATTCAGGCATTGATCGAGGGAAATGCCACCGGGCAGGTGATCGCGACGCAGGCGACTCATCGCTACGTTCTCACGACGTACTTGTACTCGATGGAGGTCTATCGATCGCAGGAAACGTTCCATTCATCTCTGCATCCTGCGGGCGGGGGGTGGGGAGGGGCGGCAGTGGCCGCGGATGTGCGTTTTGTGCTGGAGGTGCAGGACATTGATCCGGCGTCCCCAGCGACGCTGGTTGCACCTGCGACGGTGCTCTACGACGGCGTGATTGAAGATGCTCCCGGCTTCTGTACCTATGCGCTGGTAAATGCGATGAGCCTGTATTGCAATATCGCGTATACGTACGTTACCCACATCTCTTTGGCTGAAGTGCGCACGGCCTTGCCGGGAGCGGGATATGTGACGCAGCTCGCCGGGGCGCTGTCGGATGGGGCGCAATGTGAGATCACAAGTGGGCCGTCTGTAGATTTCTATCCGCAGTATTCGCCTCCTCTGAACCAATTGATCGTAGTTTCGTATCGCGGCCAAGGGCGCGCGGTGGCAGAGGTTAGTAATCCGGCCAGCATCGCAAATCTACAAACTAGCGCCGACAATGGAATACGAGGCTCCGTTTTGAGAATGAGCCTTCCACAGCCACGCACGGACGCGGACTGCGAAAACGCAGCGCTGGCAATCTTGGACGATGCGGGACTTGCGGCGTGGTCCGGTGCTTACCAAACGTGGAGCGATTTTCTGCCGGGGATGGCCGCCGACATTTTTCCGGGAGACGCGCTGGCGGTGAACGTTCCATCACGTGGCGCTTCTTTTACGGCGGTCGTACGACAGGTTGGGATTGAGCTGTTGGATCCCGCGAATGATCGCGGATTCTATCTGATCGAATTCGCCAACGATCTAGCGCAACCGTTGGCAGCAGAGTTTACATCGAGCGCCACGGTGATTGCTCTGCAGGATATGCCTCCAGTGCTTGCGAGTTTGCAGGTCGGCGCGTACTACCTGGTGAATCTTAGCAATGCGCAGATTACACAGGTGACTTCGACCACGGTGCAGATTGACGCGGGCGCGGCTCCCGCCAATGGAACGGGTGTTGAAGTTAGGGAACACGATTATGGATGGGGGCAATCGAACGACCGCAATCTCCTGGGACGATTCAGCACGCAGGCATTCACATTGCCGCGGCTGGCGCGAACACAAAACTACTTTCTGCGACTCTATGACAATTCCTCGCCGCCGCGTTATTCGCGCTATTCGGCCGCACTGCATGTGGATTATCCGTTGAATTTCTAGGGAGAGAAGGATGCCAATCAATGAAAAAGAGCTTTCGTTGTTGCGCTTGATCGACAGCGAATTTCAGCGCGAAGTTCTCGACAAACTGGTGCGACTGGAAACGAAGATGGATACGCTGATGGGCGGCGGCCAGCCCGGGAGAATGAAGACAGCGGAAGATAAAATCGCGACTCTGGAGCGGAATGATCTTCGCAATAGCCTTTACAACCGGATGGTGAATGGGGCAATCAGCGCGGGAATCAGCGTGGCCGTCGCACTCCACAAGTTTTGGTGGAAGTAAGTAGAGATGCATTCGTTCTTGGTCTATCGATCATTCTGGCCCTAGTCAACCCCAGGGCTCTTACAAGTGACAATTGCAATTTCATCTCATGACCTAAAGGAGAGAAAACATGAGCACAACCGCGAGTACCACCATCGTCAGCAACTTGAAGAATGCAACGGTTCCCACCGGTAACACAGCGAAAGCGGCGAGCGCAGTGGGACTGGATATGGCCGGGATGTTGGCTCTGGCGCAGACCAAGGCGCTGGAGTTGAAAGGCCATCTGACCCTGCTGGCGCACGTGACTGACACTGCTGACCCTAACCTCGCGACACTCAACAATATCTTGGCAAGCCTCACATAGTTATTTTACTGAACCGCAGCAGCCCGGTATCGCACACGTAGTACAGAATCTGCCTGGTAAAAAAGTCAGCGAGGAGATCATGAATTTTCTGACGCAGTTATTGCAAGGGATCGCGTTCATTCCTGCTTTGGTTAGTGGGATCGAAGGACTGTTTGGCAGTAAGTCCGGGGAGCACAAGAAAGATGCCGCGATGTCATTTCTTCAAAATGCATTGGCCATGACCGATGCAATCGCAGCCCGGGAAATTATTGATCCCGATAAATTTCGAGCGGGACTCGGATTGGTGATCAATGGAGTGGTCGAGTGTCTGAATGCTTCCGCATGGGCTAAGCCTGACGCGAGCAGAACTCAAGCAGCCGGGGCGAAGTAAAGAAAATCGACCACGGGAATTCAACACTAGGCCCTGCACCGGTACTCAGCCCACCTCTTCGTTCCAGGTTTCCATCGTCTTTTTCACGAGTGCCATGAACTGGTCGGCGACGGCGCCGTCGATCAGGCGATGGTCGTAGCCCAGTGTCAAATGCACGACAGAGCGAATGGCGATGGAGTCGCTGCCGTCTTTGTCGGTGATGACCATGGGCTGCTTGGTGATGCCACCGACGCCGAGGACGGCAGAATTCGGCTGATTGATGATGGGCAGGCCGAAAACGGCTCCGAACTGACCGGGATTGGTGACGGTAAAAGTTGAGCCTTCGACATCATCGGGCTTGAGCTTTTTGGTGCGGGCGCGCTCGCCGAGGTCGGTGATTCCACGCTGCAGTCCGAGGAAGTTGAGGTCGCCGGCGTTCTTGAGCACGGGAACAATCAATCCCCAATCAAGAGCCACGGCGATGCCCACATTGATATGTCGATGGTAACGAATGTTGTCGCCTTCCAGCGATGCGTTAATGATCGGCCATTGCTGCAAGGCGATGATGGCGGCCCGCACGAAGAACGGCATGAACGTGAGGCGCACTCCGTGGCGTTGCTCGAATCCGCTCTTGTGTTTGGCGCGCAAGTTCACGATGCGGGTGAAATCCACTTCGTACATGCAGTGAACGTGGGCGCTGGTACGGCGCGACTCGATCATGCGCTGGGCAATGATCTTGCGCATGTTCGTCATGGGAACGAGGTCACCGGGATAGGTTACGGGCGCAGGCGGAGGGACGGAACTGGATGCCGGCGCCGCGGGCGGTGGAGCGGCAGATGTTGAAGATGTGGGAGCAGCCGGTTGCTTTTCGATGAACGATGTGATGTCCTGCTTGGTGATGCGGCCACCGAGACCGGTGCCGGAAAGTTGAGAAAGATTCACTCCGTGTTCGCGGGCGATCTTGCGGACCAAAGGCGAAGACCGAGTCTCTTCGTCTTCGCCTTCACTAACAGTTGTAGCGGGAGCTGGCGACACGGCAGCTGCTTTTTGCTCTTCTTTCTTTTCCTCTTTTTTCGCAGGTGCAGCGGAGACGGGCGAAGCTGATTTTGCGAGGGTCGCGGAGCCTTCGCCGTCAATTGCTATGGTGCCGACAACGGTGTTTACGCCGACTGTCGTGCCTTCGCTGACTTTGATGTCCTGCAGAACTCCGGTGACCGGAGCAGGAATTTCCGCATCGACCTTATCTGTAGAGATTTCGAAGAGGGGTTCATCGCGCTGAACCTTGTCGCCAGGCTTCTTAAGCCATTTGGTAATAGTGCCCTCGACGATGGATTCACCCATCTGGGGCATGATGATGTCAGTTGGCATGATTTTAGTCTCCACACGCGGGTTCGGAAATAAAATCAGCTTGGCCGCGCACTTTCATTATATCTAAGGGCCGACACCGGAAATTTTTAGCTGGCTCGACACAGATCAAGCAGACCAAATACGTCCGGGCCGCCTTCACTTGTTTTTCGATTTATTATTTGTCGTTATCCTTCTTGCCTTCGCTCCCTGCACCAGGAGCTACTCCGAAGGAAGTCTTGTAGTACTCCTGCACGCCCGGCGGAAGTTTATCGAGATGTGACAGTAGCGCGGTAATTTTCCACATCTCCTCCTCGCTGAGTGTTTTTTCCCATGCAGGCATACCGGTATAGCGAATGCCTGTACGAATGGTATAGAAGGTGTGCCATTCCGGGTCATCAGGGGGATCAGAGACGAGATTGGGAGCGGGCGGGTAGAACGAATGCGCGAGAGCCGCGGGTTTCTGATCGAGACTTCCATGGCACAGCGCGCAATTCATGGTGTAGAGCTTCATGCCATCTTCCAAGTTCTGATCGGTTAGCGGCAGAGGATTTGTCGCGCGCGGCGCATGGCGCTCCGTGGAACTGTCAACCGCGCTCATCGCAATGCGGCTCTCCCACGTTGGCGGGGGAACATTGGCCCGCGTGGGGAAAAAACCGAGTGCACCAAATCCTAGGCAGCCAAGAATGAGTACAAGCAACGTAACAATTACACCGAGAATGAACCTTCCCATGAGTCCTCCGAAGTGCGTATTGTTGCAGATAGTTGGGGTAGGGCGCTAGTTGTTGATTGTCTTAAGGTTGCCGCTCTTCGGTCTCTAAAGTTTGCTTGCTGCGCACGAAGTACTCAGCATCCAATTGTTGCTTGATCCTCAACGACATCAATAAGCGTTTAGCCTGCGCGCTTCGCAAACAACATCGCTGACCTTCGGCAGGTAGTGTTCCTCCTGCGGTGGAGAAAATGGAATTGCAGAATCCAGGCCAGCGATGCGGACGATGGGGCCGTCGAGATCGTCGAAGGCTTTTTCGTTGATGATGGCGGCGATTTCTCCGGCAAGGCCTCCGGTGCGGGAGTGTTCGTGAAGGATTATGACTTTGTTGGTCTTTTTTACTGTTTGTGCAATGGCTTCACGGTCGAGCGGCGAAACGGTGCGCAGGTCGAGGATTTCAAGATCGATTCCGTCGTTTTTTAGAACTTCGGACGCATCCAAGGCGGTGTGAACCATGGCGGCGTAAGTGATCACGCTGAGATCTCGGCCCTCACGGACGATGTTCGCTTTGCCGATGGGGACGACGTAATCCTCTGCAGGGACTTCGCCTTTGATACGACGGTAGAGATATTTGTGCTCGAAGAAGATGCAGGGATTGTTGTCGCGAATGGCGGCTTTGATCAGACCTTTGGCGTCGTAGGGCGTGGCCGGGCAGATGACTTTCAGGCCGGGATTGTGTACGAACCACATCTCGGGATTCTGCGAGTGGAAGGGACCGCCGTGAACGTATCCGCCGCTGGGGCCGCGCAGAACGAGTGGTGCGGGCGCGCCCCAGAGGTAATGCGTTTTCGCGACCATGTTGGAAATCTGATTCATGGCGCAGGGGATGAAATCCATGAACTGAAATTCGGCAACGGGACGCATACCGGTGAGCGACGCTCCGAAGGCCGCGCCTACGATGGCGGACTCGGCGATGGGCGTGTCGATGACGCGCTCGGGGCCGAAGCGGTCGATGAAACCGTCGGTGACTTTGAAGGCGCCGCCGTAAATGCCGATGTCTTCACCGAGGCAGAAGACGGAGGGGTCGCGGTCCATTTCTTCCCAGATTCCCTGGCGGATGGCTTCGAGATAGGTAAGTTGCATAAGATCAAATTCCTTGCCACGGATTTACACGGATCAAACTAAATCTGCTTTTGAAACCCCGCCGCTAGGCAGCTCTTGTTTCTACTCGGACATCAATTTCGCTCACGCAATTCTGCATGGCTGAATAGTTCGATGCCGTATGCTATTCGCCTCCTGATGTTCTTACAGCCACGTCAGAAAGAACTTCAATTCGGATGCAACGCCAGTTATCGGGCGATCCATCTTGCTTAAGGCCAGTTCTGGTTTCGCCAGCGAATTGATACATGAGGGCGTATGGCGATCCGTTTGTCTTGCCGAGCACATGCGGGCACATTTCACGAACTGAGCCGTGGTAGTTCAGCGCAACAATATCTTTCGCAAGAATTGCCTGGCGAATCAGAGAGTAAATCTCTTGGACGGTTTGACTGTCTGGCATGACGACACTCCGAGTACGAGCTAGCGTAGATGCACGGCGGCGTCGGTGGCTTTGTAGCCGCCGGTTCGCTTCTTCACCTTCGGCATACCGTATTTTGGTTTGATTTCGTGGCAGCCGTCTTCGCAGTAGACGCCGCCTTCGGCGGATTCGGGAGTTGGCATCGGGGAGTTCACGGCGATTTCGCGCTCTTCTTCGATGATGCGCTCTACTTCTTTAATTAAGTCCGCGTTCTCTTTCGGCGTCAACCACTTCTTTTCTTTCACCAGATAATTCTCGAAGCGGGCGATAGGGTCGCGCTTTTTCCAGAAGTCGAACATCGGCTTCGGCACATATGCCGCCGCGTCGTGGATGGCGTGGCCTTTCATGCGCATCATTTTCGCTTCGATCATGGTGGGGCCTTCGCCGCGGTGGGCGCGTTCGACCGCTTCGCGGGCGGCGTCGTAGACCTGGCAGGCGTCGGTGCCGTCGACGATCACGCCGGGGATGCCGTATCCGATGGCGCGCTCGGCGAGGTCTTGGCAGCGGTACTGCATTTCCGACGGCGTGGAATAGGCCCAGAGATTCGATTCGACGAAGAGCACGAGGCCGAGATTTTGCACGGCGGCGAAGTTGATACCTTCATAGGTAACGCCGGTGGACTGGCCACCGTCGCCGATGTAGGTCATGACGGCGACGTTGCGCCCTTGCAGGCGTGCCCCGAGGGCCACGCCGGAGAGCACGGGAATAAGATCACCGAGCATCGAGATGGGCGAGACCATGTTGCGCTTTTCGATGTCGCCGAAGTGCGATGTGCCGTCGCGGCCCTTGGTGGGCGAGTCGGCTTTGGCCATGTATTGCATCATGGTGTCGCTGGCGGCGAAGCCGCGGACGAGGAGCGAGCCTTGGTTGCGGATCATGGGCGCGAACCAGTCGTCTTTGTCGAGCGCGTAGGCCGAGGCGCAGGAGCAGGCTTCCTGGCCGAGTCCGAAATAGACTCCGCCGACGACCTTGCCTTGCTTGTAGAGATTTTCGAGCGCGGTCTCCATTTTGCGGTTGAGCAGCATGAAGCGGTAGATCTCGATGGCTTGCTGCTTGGTCAGATAGTTGGAGTCGCGAATGGGCGGCACGGGTGCGTCGAGATTGCCGGTGACTTCGTAGCGGACATGCTCGGCGCCGTCTTTGTCTTTTTCTATTCGCTGGCGAACGGAAAGATCGGGATGCTCCAGGCGCAGGTCGGGGATGAAGTAGGTGCGAAGGTCGGAAGTTTTCACTTTCGAAGTGAGCCGAGATGCGCCGTTGCGACCACGATTTCCGTTCGCGCTGTTGGCGGAAGCTTTTTTCTTTTTGATTGCCATGGAAATACTGTTCCGATGCGACACCATGATGGTATCGCGAGAATGGTGTGAAGAGCTAGGCGGAGAGCAACGAAACAGCTTCTCAGTGAACTGTGGCAGTTTTCAAGATCGCGATCTTGTCTTCGCGTCCGCTCTGCTTGGCGAGACTGAGCGCAGTATTGCCCTTATGATCCTTAGCCTGCGGGTCGGCGCCATTTTTCAGGAGAAGATCTAGGACTGCGGCGTCGCCTGTCATGCCCGATGCCATTATGAGGGCTGTCTTCCCATCCTTATTGCGCGCGTTCACGTTCGCGCCTTGGTCGAGGAGGATTTTCATCACGTCATAGGCGCTGTTCATCGTAGCCACTGCACACTCACATGCAGCGGAGATGAGAGGGGTATTTCCGTATTTGTCAGCAACGTTGGTCTTTGCCCCTCGCTGAATCAGCAGCTTGAGGACGTCAGTTTGTGCGAAAGTCGCAGCCCAATCTAACGGGGTAGATCCGTCTTGATTTCTAGCTTCGATGTCGGCGCCGTTGTCCAGCAGAGTCTCAATTGTGGCGGTCCATGATTCCTGCACTTCGGCCGGCCGGGTCTGTAGGCGGTTTGGAGCCGGAGCGTCGTCTGTCTTAATCACGACGGGCCCACCTTCGACCGCTTCGAATAAAGCACGGTTCTTGTCTTTTGCGTCAGCAAGCCTGACAAGTAGGTTTACGACGCGCACCCTACCGCCTCGTGCAGCATAAATTAAGGCGGTGTCACCTTGCTTATCCCCTGTGGTTGGGTTGGCACCATTTTCGAGCAACAAGCTTATCAGGGGAACACTCCCGTGTTCCGCAGCCTCCATAAGAGGGGTTGTGTCATTCGTTTCACGGGCTTCGATATTCGCTCCGTCGAGGAGGAGGTGTTGGACGGAAACGATGTCATCATTGTCAATTGCCCTGAAAAGTTTGCCATCAAGAGTATCTACTCGTTGCGCGTGAAGAGAAGTGGGCGCGCAGACGTGGAGAAAGAACGCCAGCCAAAGGAAAACCTCAAGGTGCTGAAACCTCATAAAACTAATTATCGTTTGCAAGCGACAAAGTTTCGATGTTACTGCGGTCATGCGCGAGTTGCAGAATTGGGCGGCGACCGTGGGTCCGAAGAGGATTTGCCAGGGTAAGACGCGGGCCGAAGTTGCAGCAGATGGATTTGGCTACGCCGTTCAGTTCGAGTGCCTAGTTGTTGTTCATTTTTCAGCACATACTTACCGTTTGACCTGGTAGCTCAGGCGAACCACGCCGTCGGGATATTTTCGCGTGGAGAGCAGGCCCAGCAAAACGTCGCGGTGCCGCGGTGCGATCAGCGGGATACCTTCGCCGATGAAGACTGGGATGACGTGGATGTCGAATTCGTCGATCTCGCCGGCGTCGAGGAAGGAGGCGTTCAGCTCTCCGCCGCCCATCATCCAGATATGTTTGCCGCGCGTGGTGCGCAGCTTGCACGCGAAAGTCTTTACAGGTTCGGAGACAAATATCACGCCCGGGGCCGGCTTTTTCGGGGGCTTGTGCGAGAAGATGTAGTTGGTGACGCTTTTATCAAACATGCTTTCTTTGCTGCCGCTCTTTTTCTGATACGCCAGCGCCCAGTCGTAAGTCTTGCGACCCCACAAAATGGTGTCGATTGTGGGATAGAACTTGCGCATGCCGTAGTCGACAGTGTTGGGCAGCCGATTGAGCCATTCCACATCGCCATCCGGACGAGCGATATAGCCGTCAGCGCTCGTGGCAATGTAGGTGATGATCTTTCGCGCTGTCGCCATGGTGATCCCTCCTCGAATCGCGTTCATTGCGGGATTAGAGCCGAAAAACAAAGCCGCAATATACACGGCTCCGGCTGCGAGGTCACGCCCGAGCGTTGTCGTCTTGCCGGTGAAGCTTGCGGAGTTCGTCCGGTGGCCGCACGGGGACGCCGACCGTGCGTCCGAGAAGCGCGTCCAGTGTGTCGACACAGAGGATCTGACTCTGGAAAACGACGCCAAAATTGCGCGAAATGGATTCGGCCACGGAGTTTAGGTCGAACTCTTTGCCACGTTCTTTCTGCATCGAGGTCACTGGCTTCGCGGTAAGGCCGCAGGGGATGATCAGGTTGAAGTAGCTGAGGTCGGTGTTGACGTTGAGGGCGAAGCCGTGCGAGGTGACGAAGCGGGAGATGTGGACGCCGATGGCGGCGAGTTTGGCTTCTGCGGCGGCATTTGAGCCCGTGGTGGCTCCAGCTAACAGCAGGTCCCTCGACTCCAGAGAACGATTCTTCGAATCGTTCTCTTTCGCTCGGGATGACAAAGGGTTGGGATTGGTCCAGACTCCCGTTAGGCTGGCGATACGTTGCGTTTCGATGTCGAAGTCGGCGCAGGTGCGGATCAGGACTTCTTCCAGACGGCGGACGAATTCGATTGCGCCCAGCGTTTTGCGTTTTCCGTCAGGCGTTGCGTGGCCGCGCAGATCGAAGATGGGATAGCCGACGATCTGTCCGGGACCATGGAAGGTGACGTCGCCGCCGCGGTCGCATTCGAAGAGTTCAACTCCGCGCTGAGCCAGCAGTTCCGGTGAAGCGATTACGTTTGCAGTTTTGGCGTTGCGGCCGAGCGTTATTACAGGGCTGTGTTCAAGCAGCAACAGCACGTCGCCAATCTTCTCTTCTTTGCGTAGAGAGACTAGTTGCTGTTGCAGGCGGAGGCCGGTGGCGTAGTCGATGGTGCCGAGTTGGATGATCGAGATCATTCCGCCAAACCAACCCTTTACCACAGAGACAAGGAGTCACAGAGAAACCCGTTTTGGATTTTCTCTGTGACTCTGTGGCTCTGTGGTGAATTAAGCATTTATCGCGATCCCGTATACACTATTCGACGCGTCCAGCATGGCTTCTGCCAGCGTAGGGTGGGCGTGGATAGTCCACATTAAATCTTCCACCGTCGCTTCGAGCTCCATCGCGGTCACGGCCTCGGCAATCAGTTCCGTCGCCTGGGGGCCGATGATGTGAACGCCGAGAATCTCCCCGTAGTCGGAGTCGCTGACGATTTTGATGAAGCCTTCGTGCTGGCCGACGATGCTGGCGCGCGAGTTCGCGCTGAAGGGGAATTTGCCGGTCTTCACGTTGTATCCCGCTTCGCGCGCTTTGGTTTCGGTGAGGCCCACGCTTCCGATTTCGGGATGGCAGTAAGTTGCTCCGGGAATGTGCTCAGGATTGATGGGTTTGCCTGGTTTGCCCGCGATTTTGGACACCGCTACGATCGCTTCCATCGCCCCCACATGAGCCAGTTGCGGCGTGCCCAGAACGATGTCTCCAATGGCGTACACGCCGAGCTCGGCGGTCTGCATCCAGGAATCGGTCTTGATGAACTCGCGATCAGGCTTGATCTTGGTGCGTTCGAGGCCGATGTTCTGCGTGCGCGGCTTGCGGCCCACGGCAATCAAGATTTTTTCTGCTTCTATCTTCTGCTGTTTGCCATCAACTGTAATGGTGACTGCGACTCCAGCCTTTGTCTTTTCGACTTTGTCCACTTTTGCACTGGTGTGGAAGTTGATGCCGCGCTTGCGGAAGACGCGGGCCAGTTCTTTGGACACTTCTTCGTCTTCCACCGGAACCAACCGCGGCAACATTTCGACAATCGTGACTTCGCAATCGAACGAGCGGTAGATCGAAGCGAACTCCACTCCCACGGCGCCAGCGCCGACGATCACTAACGACTTTGGCAGATCTTTTAGGCTGAGGATTTCGATGTTCGTCAAAACCCGGTCATTGGTTTCGAGGCCGGGAATCATGCGAGCCTCCGAGCCGGTCGAGAGAATCACATTCTTCGCCTTGAGATGGCTGGCCTTATTGTCATTGACAACTTCCACGGTAAAAATTCCGTTCTGCGCGCCGCCGGTGAGCTTGCCATAGCCGTGGATGGTCTCGACCTTGTTCTTCTTCATCAGGAAGTCGAGGCCTTTGGTGTGCTTCGCTACGATCTTGTTTTTGCGATCCTGAATGGCGCCCCAGTTCAGCTTGCGCGCATCCACGCCTTCAATGCCGTATTCCTTGGCTTCTTTCAAATGATCCCAAAGCTCAGCATTGAACAGTAACGCCTTCGTCGGGATGCATCCCACGTGAAGGCAGGTGCCGCCGAGAACATTATCTTTTTCGATAAGCGCGGCCTTCAGGCCCCATTGGCCGGCGCGAATGGCAGCCGTATATCCGGCCGGTCCACTGCCGATGATGGCCACGTCATAAATAGTTTCTGGCAAAGTGAAGCTCCTCAGTAGGAACAGATGATCAAGGGCAAACGTTTGATTCTAGAACAGGGAAGGGACAAAAAGCATTCAGCACTTAGCCGTCAGCATTCAGCCCTTCTGAGTTCTTGCTTGGGCTGAATGCTGATTGCTGAGTGCTGATGGCTGGTTCAGTTGCCTTCGTTACTGGCGCGCTTCCAGTTAATCAGCTCGCCAATGGTGGAACTGGTGCTCGAAACCGGCTGCTTGTAGGCTTCCACTTCCGAGCGGGAGGCTTCTTCGCCAACGGCACGGATGCTAAGCCCAACTTTCTTTTCTTCGGGCGTCATCTTGATGATCTTGAAGTCGTGCTCCAGCCCCGGCTCAAGATGCAATGGCTGTCCGTTCTCGTCAGTCGCCTCTGATTTGTGGCACAGTCCTTCGACGCCTTCGGCAATTTCGACGAAAGCTCCAAATGCGGCCACCCGCAGAACCTTGCCGTGGACGACATCGCCAATGTGATGGGTCTCGAAGAACGATTCCCACACATCCGGCTGAAGCTGTTTCACGCCGAGAGATAAGCGCCGCTTGTCGGGCTCAATCGCCAGCACAATGGCTTTTACCCGGTCGCCTTTTTTCAACACTTCGGAAGGATGCTTGACGCGCTTGGTCCAGCTCAGATTGCTTACGTGTACCAGGCCGTCGATGCCATCTTCGATTTCGATGAAGGCTCCGAAGTCGGTCAGATTACGCACGCGTCCCTCGACCGTCATGCCAACCGGGAACTTCTCGTGGAGCAAGTCCCAGGGGTTGGAAGCCAGTTGCCGCATTCCCAAGGAAATCCGACGCTCGGTCGGATTTACGTTAAGCACAACGCATTCCACCTGATCACCGACATTGACCAGCTTCGATGGATGCTTCATGCGCTTGGACCACGTCATCTCACTGACATGAACGAGTCCTTCGATGCCTTGTTCCAGCTCCACGAACGCACCGTAGTCGGTCACACTGATCACGCGGCCGCCAACGTGTGCGCCCACGGGATAGCGATGTTCGGCATCGAGCCAAGGATCAGGTGTTAGCTGCTTGAACCCCAGCGAAACACGTTGCTTGTCTTTGTCGTACTTGAGTACCTTGACCTGAATCTGATCGCCGACATTCACCAGATCTTTCGGGTGTGTAAGCCGTCCCCACGACATGTCTGTGATGTGCAGCAGGCCATCGAGTCCGCCAAGGTCAACGAACGCCCCGTATTCAGTCAGGTTCTTGACCACGCCAGTGAGAATCGTGCCTTCTTCCAGATGTTCGAGCGTCTTCGATCGCTTCTCCGTTTGCTCGCCTTCAAGCAATTCCTTGCGCGAAACTACGATGTTGCCGCGCTTCTTGTTCAGTTTGATGACGGCAACTTCCAGCGTCTGGCCCTTCATGCCATCCAGATTCCGGATCGGACGTAAGTCAACCTGAGAGCCGGGCAAAAACGCGCGTGCTCCCATAATGTCCACCGTCAAGCCGCCTTTAATGCGATCGATCACGACCGCTTGGATCGGCCTCTTTTCGTTGTGAGCCTTCTCGATTTCATCCCACGCATGGATCCGCTGCGCTTTCTGGTGCGAGAGGTTGATGTAACCTTCTTCCGCCTCGCCCTTGTCTCGCATTACGTCGATTTCGTCACCAGGTTTGAATCGCGGCTTGCCTTCATGATCCAGCACCTCAGACAGCGGCAACATGCCTTCGGACTTGGCGCCGATATCGACCACAACATGGGTCGAAGTCAGCTTCAGTACGGTTCCCTTGATCACCCGGTCTTCGCTGACGGCTTCCTCGGCTTCGGTGGTAAAAGTCTCGAGTGCCGAGGCGAAATCTTCGCCCGGCGCGCCAGACTTTTCGTCGGAAGACGACGCGGCATGAATACCTTCTTCTTGCGAACCTTCTTCGGGCGAAGAATGTTCGTCCGAATCCTGCTCCGAAGAAATATCTGCGGCGATGCCGTGGGACGCGGTTGCTGCTGCGGCCGCCTCATTCTGCTCGCGCGGTTCAACTGCGTTATGTTCGGGTACTGTCGGTTCAGCTTCGGAAACGACAGCGGTGGTGGAACCGGAATGGTGGACGTTGGTTTCGTTGAATGTGGTTTCGTCGAACAAGGTTAAGCCTCTCTGGTGAACCTCGCACTCGGTGCGGGGGGATACGGGGCCTGGTGGCGGACTGCTGGAGTGAGTCGTTGGTTGTGGTGGGCTCACCCTGGCGAGTGAGCTTGGACAATC
>Ga0209006_10000260_pt1 | contig 54514 bp, 49 predicted proteins | sample JacPin_JW_Ref_O2_FD_188567 | JGI IMG/M metagenome (GOLD analysis project Ga0209006, IMG submission 188567) | Forest soil microbial communities from Algoma, Ontario, Canada - Jack Pine, Ontario site 1_JW_Ref_O2 (SPAdes) (version 2) | ecosystem: Environmental > Terrestrial > Soil > Boreal...
CCCGCCGGGCCGAACACCCGCTGGCGATTCGCTGACGAAACACCACCAGTCCTAACCGGTTTCACCGGTTCTTTAGCTTGGGCGCCGGCCCCTGGAGCCGCACACGATGCCTGCCGCCGCGATGGCCGCTGTGGCGAGCAGTGACAGGCGCCGACGTAAGATCAGACGATGGCCAGGCAGCGAAAGAACGGCGCGGCGCCAGGGACGGTGGATGACGACGACATCCCAGAGTCGAAGTCCGCACTGACGAGGGCACGCATTCGCGACGCCGCTGCGCGCGTGCTCAGCGCCACGGGCTACGCGGGTCTGCGGTTGACTGACGTCGCCGCGGAAGCCGAAATCCAGGCACCCGCCATCTATTACTACTACGCCTCCAGAGACGAGCTCATCGAAGAAGTGATGTGGGTCGGAATCGCTGACATGCGTGAACACGTTGCTGCAGCGCTGAGCGAGCTGCCGGACGGCGCGTCTCCGCTCGAACGGCTGCTCGTGGCGGCGGACGCCCACCTCCGCCACGCACTGGAGATATCCGACTACACGACGGCTTCAATCCGCAACGCCGGACAAGTACCGCTGTCGATTCGCAAGCGACAAATCTTAGAGGAGGAGCGCTATGGCGAGGTCTGGCGACGACTGATCAACGAGTTGGCCCGGGAGGGTCGACTTCGCCCGGAACTCGATCTGTATATCGCACAGATGCTTGTTCTGGGCGCGCTGAATTGGGCGGTCGAATGGTGGAATCCCCGCCGTGGGTCCGTGGAAGCCGTTGTCGACAACGCACAATCGTTCATCCGCCACGGAATCGCCACCGACTGAATCGTCTGGGTTTCACCTATCATCGAATCGTGACTAAAAGATCGGCGGTGCACCGGAAGGCGGAATCCGGCGACACGGTCTCAAAGTCGGCGCGTACCCGAAGCCGCATTCTGAACGCCGCTGCGCACATCCTCAGCGTGAAGGGCTACGCGGGTACGCGCTTGTCGGATGTCGCCGAGTACGCCGAGCTTCAAGCACCGGCGATCTATTACTACTTCGCGTCGCGTGATGACCTCATCGAGGAGGTGATGTACGCCGGGATCGCCGACATGCGCAAGCACCTGCAAGGCGTGCTCGATGCACTGCCGCCGGAGGCCTCGGCGATGGACAAGATCCTGGCGGGGGTCGAGGCTCATCTGCGTCATGAGCTTGAGTTGTCGGACTACGCCTCGGCGTCCATCCGCAACGCGGGGCAGATCCCAGAGCGGCTGCGGGCGCGCCAACTCAAGGAGGAGGTCGCCTATGGCCGCATCTGGCGGCGCTTGTTTGATGGCGCGCGCGCCGACGGTCAGCTGCGCAGCGATCTCGACGCCAGGCATGCCCAGTTGCTGGTGCTCGGCGCCTTGAACTGGTCCGCGGAGTGGTTCGACCCCCGCCGCAGTTCAGTGGACACGATCGTGTCCAACGCTCAAGTCCTAGTGCGCAACGGCCTGAGCCCGGCGCACAAGCCTGCTTTCGGTCCCGCCAAACGAATGAGCACCGCGGCGGCGACCTGACCCGCCATGACCCCGGTTTCCCCGGAATCGATATCGTTGACTCAGGAGCCACGAGAATGTGGGCGCATGATTGTTCCGACGATCTCGTCAACCACCAGCTTGGCGGTCTCGGCACAGGCCGTTGTTCCGCCGTTCGCATACTCCTTCACCCCGTCGCCCACGTTCCACAATCCGGAAAATGGCGTGTCGTGAGGCAGGTCGAAGCCCGCAACCGCCCGCTGTGGCGGCCAATCATCGCGTGTGACAGCGATATTCAGGATTGTGGCTCGATCATCGAATCGATCGATGTTGTCGCGCAGGTCCTGCAGCACCAGCTCGGACTCGGCCGCTTCGTCGAAATCGCCCAGCGACGGCTTGGGCACCGCGGTGCCGACGTAGAGGTTCCACCCCGGCGGTGCCATCTCGGGGCACATGTCCGTGAAGTTGGCGACATAGGCCAACCGCCGCGATTTGGCGAAGCTCAGCATCCCCGGCACGTCGACCAACCGCTCCCGGCTCGCGAAGTTGACAGAGATCATGGCTGTGGGCCGGTCACCCCTTTTCACCAGATCCTGGTATTCGGGCGGGACGTCTTCCTCGCCGAGCAGCTTGACCGTGGCGGCCGGTCCGATGTCGCTCACGACTACCGGCGCGTCGACCGTGATGGTCTTACCGTCCCGGATCATCTGTACGCCGGTCACCGTGGCGCCGTCGGAAACTATCTTGACCGCATCCGTGGACAGCCATACCTGACCACCGTGGGACGCTACGGCGTTGGAGATGCCTCGCCACAACCCGATCGTGCCCTCTGGGTGGAAACCAAACCGTTTGAACGCGCTCTTGCGGGTGAAGTAGGTGAGGAACACCCGGGCCGGCAGATCCTCGGAACCAACAGCGAAAATCGAGGCACACATGTTGCGGAAGATGCCGTGCACGCCTTCATTTTTCGTGTAGCGGGAGACCCATTCGGCGGTGGAGATCTCGTCTTCGGGCAAGCCTGAGTCGTTGCGCGCCGCGCCGATACCCTTCACCAGCTTGGCGCCCTGGCGGGTGAGCTTGCTCAACAAGAAGCCCCAACCACCGCCGGTGACGTCGACATCCTTATCGCCGATGCGGTACAGGAGCGGGGGTTTGGGTTCGCGGATGTCGAATGGCGCGCCGACTTCCTCGCACGTCTGTTGAGTGATGCCGCCGATCTCGATGACGATCGCGCCGTTGTTGACCTTGAAGCCGTCGATGTCGTCGGTGGAGGCCCGGCCGCCGACCTTGTCACGCCGCTCCACCACCAATGTGCGGTAGCCGCGATGTGCCAGGCGTGCGGCGGTAAACAGGCCACCGGCCCCGGCTCCGATGACGACGACGTCGAATTGGGTTGTGCTCATCAGGATTTTCTCCAAGGCCTAGTAGGAGCGTGGCAGACCAAGCGATGACTGGGCAATGAAGTTCAGCACCATCTCCCGGCTGACCGGCGCCGTGCGCATCAGCCGCGTCACGAACCACAGCTCGGATAGCCCGTACTCGTGCGACAGTCCGTTGCCGCCGTGGGTCTGGATCGACTGGTCGAGCGCCTTGAGCGCAGCCTCGGAGGCAGCGAATTTCGCGACATTGGCAGCTTCGCCCGCATATTCACCCGCGTCGAAGAGTTCGGCACTGCGGGCCGTGGCCATCCTGCTCAGCTCCACGGCAACGTGTGCTTCGGCCAGCGGATGGGCGATACCCTGATGCGCGCCGATCGGCGTGGACCACACGCGGCGTTGGTTGGCATAGTCGACAGCCTTGCCGATCGCGTAGCGGCCGATCCCACCGCACAAGGCGCCCACCAGGATTCGTTCCGGGTTCAGGCCGTCGAACACCTGCCGTAGGCCGTTGCCCGCGACGCCGATCAGCGCGTCCTCTTCAACCTTCACGTCGTCAAGAAACACCGTGAATTGCTTGTCCGGCGACACGATCGAGGTGTCTATTTGCTGATAGGTCAAGCCCGGGCTGTTGGTCGGCACCACGAACAGCGACAGTGCGCTTTTCTCCGGCGTCGAATGGTCGGCGTCCCGCGCCACCACCAGCACCGCATCGGATTGATCGACCGCCGAGATGTAATACTTCGAACCCGATATCGTCCACCCGGTGTCGGTGCGGCGCGCGGTGGTCTTCACGTTGTGGCTATTGGAGCCGGCATCGGGCTCGGTCAGCCCGAACGCCATGATTTTGGTCCCGTCGGCGATCACCGGCAGCCAGCGCTGCTTCATTTCCTCGGAGGCGTGGCGGGCCAGGATGTTTCCGCAGATCGCGGGTGAGATGACCCAGATCAGCAACGGCATGCCGTGGGCGGCGAGTTCCTCGACGACGACGACGGCTTCTGCCATGCCCCCTCCCCCGCCGCCGTATTCTTCGGGCAGGTGTAGCCCGAGCAGGCCGGCGGCCCCGAGGTCTTCCCACAGTTCTTCGATGCCACCGGCGGATCGGCCGCGTTCGGTGAAGTACTGGACCCCGTATCGCGAAGCGATGCCGGCCACGCTCTCACGAATTGCTTTGTGCTCCACCGAGTCCTGAATGAGTCCCATGCTCTACCACCCGGCGAATTCAGAGCGGCGCTTGGCCGCGAAATCGGCGATGGCTCTGGCGGCGTCAGCGGTGTCGCCGGTATGTCGGATTGCCTCGATCTCGGCTTGCAGCTGCGTTGACAGATCGTTGCGCCACGAGTCGCGCAGCAGAGCTCGCATCCGCGCGAAACCCCGGGTGGGTCCAGTGGCCAACTCCTGCGCCACCGCTTCAGCGCGGCTACGCAGTTTCTCCGCCGGGACGATCTCGTTGATCAGCCCCCATTGCAAAGCCTCTGGGGCGTCGATCGGCCTATTGCGCAGGTAGGCCTCTGCGGCGCGACGAGGACCGATGAGTCGCGGCAGGTGCCAGGTTCCGCCGCCGTCTCCCGAAAGCCCCAGGGCGGCGAAGGCGGTTACGAACGTGGTGTCCTCGGCAGCGATGACGAGATCCGCCGCATACACAAAGCCCAGTCCGCCGCCGGCGACTGCCCCGTGGGCGGCGGTGACGATCGGGGCGTCGACGCGACTCAGGACACGGAACGCTTCGTGGAAGGGTGTGATCATCTGCGCGAACAGCATGCCGAACCGCTCGCCGGAACGGGCGAGGAAGTAGTCGATGTCGCCGCCGACGGTCAAGGCAGGGCCGTTGCCGCAGATGAGCACCGCCCGAATCGAGTCGTCGGCCGCGATGCGACGGGCCACCGCGAGGGTTTCCTCAGCCATCTGCATGTCGATGGCGTTGCGGACGTCCGGACGGTTCAGGCAAACAGTGGCGACTGCATCAATGACCGAGTAGGCGATGGTCTGAAGCTCTGCGCCGCCACCGAGGGCCTGCACCCATGCCGCGCTGTCAGTCAGTTGGTGCAGTGACACGATGCGCCCGTCATCGGCGAATGCGATGAGATGAATGAATGCCGCGTCCAGGCGGCGGCCTGAGGCGCGACCCTCTCCGCGATAGTGTCCAGCCACAAACAGTCGGCCGTCATCGAGAAGGCGGAACTCCTCCGGCTGGGCCTCTACCCTGTAGTGGCGTCCGATCGTCCACCAAAGGTCGCGCTGCATCGCCTCAGGTCCGTCGTGGCGCCCACCCATGCCGAGCGGAAGGCCGTCGGTGGCGTGACCGACGAATTCCGGATGCAGCAGCGTCGACAATGCCGCACGGTCACCGGCGGCGAGCGCTCGGTAAAGCTGTTGAGCGGTCGACACCTCGGCGTCGAGGGTGTGATCAGCCGACATCGCGAATTGCGCTCCCCTTCTCGGGCCCTCAGTTCGACCCGATTCTGACCTTTAATACGGATTAAAAGGCATTGGTTGGTGGTCCAACAGTGCTGTCGCCGATGCTATCATCATTTTCTATTTTGCGTTAAATTACTGCGAACCAGCGTCGGGCTCCTGAGCTTCCCCCCGCCAGCGGCTATGCGACGGGTCGAGGAGACCCGTGAGGCGTTCCTCGGGCAGCCAGATGATCGTCTCCAGTTCCAGCGCGTCCAGGTGGCGTACCCGGCCGCTGCGCAGATCCTCCAACCGCAACCGGGGCGCATTACCGTCGGTGTCGAGTCGCAGCGACACCGCAGCGAACTCGCTGCCGACGACGGCCCCGCTGTCTCCAAACTCGATTGTCATGCCGACCTCAGATCAGAAACCCGAGCGTGGGCAGCGGTTGATCGTTGTCCACCAGAACCACCTTCTTATAGACGAGCAGGAGGTCATCCCCGCGGCGGCGTAGCCGGTAGGTGGTGCGACCGCCCCACAGATGAGTTCCGCGCGAACGCGACTCGATGATCAAGAAGTTGGCGGCGACCTCGAGATCGACATCACCCTCGGGATTGTTTCGGCCGCCCAAAAATTCGATGTTGGACAACACCCGGCGCAGGTTTGACCGCGGAGCCTGCGCGTAACGCTTGCCGGTGCGTAGCTGCTTCAAGCGAGTGGAGATGCGGCGGCGGTTGTCGTAGATGACGGACATCTGCTGGTCCGGATCCCCACCCTCGCCACCGATGGGCACCCAGTACAGCGCGTCGTCGGTCCACAGGGCTTCCCATGCGTCGTAGTCGCCCTCGTCCGCCAGCCGCGCCTCTCGGTAGAGGAACTGCTCAACTCTGTGCCGGTCGAATTCTTCGGGCAGCGGCCCCAGACCGGGATCCGTGCCGGCAGCGGTTGTCACGTCGCCTCCATCAACCTTCTGTACTGTCTCCAGAAACCGCGCATGCCGGTCTCGTCGGTGGCTGCGCCGATCGTTAAGCCGTTGTCGTCGAGGCGTTCGCGGTTCAATCCACGGCGCACGTCGAGCCACTCCGGCGAGAGCGATCCGAGGCCGGCCTGGTTACGCTCGTACATCTCGGTGTCGTCGGCCAGCAACATGCCCGCCGGTCCCACCGATCCCACACACTGCGACACCATGCGCCGGTTGAGTTCGGGCGCTCCCACCAGTTGCACCGCGGTCGAGTACTGGATGCACTCTCCCACCGCCACGGGCTGAATGTTGAAGACCTGGATCTCTGCAATGAACAGGTTAGGGAAGATCATCACGTGGGGCGCGCCCTCGATGAGGATGCGCTCGGCCTCCGCACCGTGTTTGGCGCGCATCGCCGCCGCGTAGTCGGGGACCCGGGACTCCGTGGTGCCAAACCAGCGCATCGGTTCGGCGAACTTGCGGAACTCCGGGCGTAGATCGTTTTCGCTGTGCCCGTTGCCCAGATCGCGGGTCACCGCTGTCGAGGAATCGCTGTAGAGGGGTCCGATCGTACTGCCGGTCACCCCGAAGATCGATCCATGGACGAATTGTGGATGGTAGCCATCGGTTTCGTTCTCGGCCAACAGTTTCCAGTTCGCCCGAGTCCGGTGCTGCAGCCATCCAGCGGTCAGTTCGACGCGGCCTTCTGGAGACAACCGCACCAGCCGGTCGATCTCGCCGGCCGCGGCGCCGAGGTGCTCCAATAGTGTCGGACCCTCGGTAGCGAAGCTTCCGAAGACAAACCCATGGTAGGAGTCGACTCGCGGCACCCTACCCAGAGCGAGGTCCAGCTTGCGTTGGCCGTAGCCCTTGAAGAACGGGAACCCGACCAGTTCGCCATTGTTGCGGTACGTCCAACCGTGGTAAGGGCAGCGAAACGCCGACGCGTTGCCCTTGGCGTCGTCACATACCTGGTTCCCGCGATGCGCACAGCGGTTCAGAAGCAGATGCAGCTGGCCGTCGCGGTCGCGCGTCATGATGACGTCCTGTAACCCGAGACGTTTCCGCACATAATCGCCCGGTTGGTTCGCTTCACTCTCGTGACCGACGAAAACCCATGCGCGGTACCAGATCTTGTGCAGTTCCTCGGCAAAAATGACCGGGTTCGTGTACAGCGAACCGTGCACCTTGTCAGGTTTGATCAGTCGGTCATATGAGCTACCGGTGTCGGCCGAGGGGTCGATGACCGACGTCATGGTTGCACTCCTCTTCTTTCGCCGAAAACCGGCCGTCGCTTCTCCCGGAACGCGGCGACGCCTTCGGCGAAGTCATCGGTGTCGAAAAGCTCTGACTGGCAGGTGGCTTCGCGCTGGAGTAGCTCGAACGGGTTGACCGTTCCCGGATCAGCCAGCAGCGCCTTGATTACCCCGTAGGCGCGCGAGGGTCCCGCCGCCAGTTGCCGGGCGTCGCGGCGCGCCGACTCCAGGGCCTGGCCCGGCTCCGCAACCGCATCGACGAGGCCAAGCGCTAAAGCCTCTTGCGCGGTGATGGGTGCCGGCAGCATCAGCATCTGACGTGCCCGTGCCGCTCCGACGCGTGCCGGCAGCGACGCGAAGGTGCCCATGTCGCCGGCCAGGCCGACGTTGGTGAAGGTGGTCGCGAACGTCGCGTCGCGCGCAGCGACGACGCGGTCACATGCGGCGGCCAGTGCGGTGCCCGCGCCGTATGCCGACCCTTCCACGGCCGCCAGCACGGGCTTGGGTGTCTTCCAGATCGCGCGGATAACGTGCTGCGCCAGATCAATTCGCTCAAGTGCGCGTTGGGGGGGCATGCGCTGCATCGTGGAGATGTCCCCACCGGAACAGAACACGGACCCAGCGCCGGTCACGATGATGACGCGGATAGCGGGATCACCGTCAGCGGACTCGATCGCCTCGGCGAGGGCGATGCGCAACTCGATGTCGATCGCGTTGCGCTTGTGCGGCCGGTTGAGTGTGACCGTGCGCACCGCGGCGTCATCGTCGACGAGCACAGGGCCGGCGGTCGTGGTGGTCATCGGCCAGTGAACCTCGGCGAGCGGCGTTCGATGACGGCGCGTAACCCCTCGAGCGCATCAGCGGTACCGGACAATTCGGACACGGTGCGTGACTCCTCGGCCAGCCGTTGCTCAACCGAGGCGCCCAACCCGTTCCACACCAGGCGTTTGGTGGCGGACACGGCCAATGTCGGCGAGCTCGCCAGGGTGGTGGCGATTTCTGTTACCCGGGTGGACAACTCATTGTCGGGTACCGTCTCGGTGACCAGACCGATGTCGCGCGCCTCCGCCGCCGACAATGTGGGATTGAGCAGCAGTACACGCAGCGCCTGACGCAAACCGACGAGTTGGGTCAGCGTGACCGACGACCCGCCATCCGGGGCCATTCCCACCCGCACTGCTCCGGAGAAGAATTTCGCAGACTCGGCTGCCACGACGATGTCGGAGGCGCAGACCAGTCCCAGCCCGCCCCCGCCAGCGGCGAAACCTTGCACCGCGGTCACCACGGGTACGCGCAGCTGGATCAGCGCGGCGGTCGCCAACTGCAGCCAGGCCGTCGCCTCCCGCAGGTACTGCGGCAGGTCCGAGCCCTTGGACTCGAAAGTGTGGATATCGCCGCCGGCGCAGAAGTTGCGTCCCTCGCCGCTAAGCAGCACCACCCGCGCCGAGGTATCCGCGTGGCAACGCAGGATGGCTTCGTGCAGCGCTTTGAGCATCTCCACGTTGAGCCCATTTGAAGCTTTCGGCCGGTTCAGCCGCAGCCGAGCGATGCCGTCGGAGCCGAAATCGAGTGTCACGGGCGGTGCGTCAATGGCGGTCATCAGGACGCTCCTACCCGTCCGAACTCGTCGACGCCGTGGTCGGTGATGTGCGAGACGACCGCCGTGATCTCGTCATCGAGGCCGTGCGCCAGCGGCTGCTCGTGAGCGCCTCCGACGAGCTTCTTGATCGTGGCCATCGCTGTGCGGTCGCGGCCGGCCAGCGTCGTGAGGAAATCGTGTACGCCCGCTTCGAAGTCCTGGGACGCAAAGCTGCGGTAGGCCAAGCCAAGACGCGCCGCATCCAGCCCGCTCAGACAGTCGCCGCTCAACAGCAGTCCCAACGCGATCTGACGCCCGACCAGGCCTGGCAGCCGCTGCGTACTGCCGCCGCCTGGGATCATGCCGAACTTGATGTGGCTGTCGGCGATCTTGGCGTCGTCGCTGACGATCACGATGTCGGCTGCCTGCATCAGCTCGAAGCCGCCGGCCATGGCGACACCCTCGACGGCAGCAACCACTGGGACATCCACCATAGTGATCACATCACACGCTCGGCGGAAGGCGTCGAACAGCGCCCGGAGCGCTTCGGGGCCAGCAGATCTGAGGCGCTCGACCTCCGTGACGTCGCCTCCGGCACAGAAGTTCTCGCCCGCCCCGCGAATGACGATCACGTTCACCGCGGGGTCGGCAGCAAGCTCGTTGAGCACCCGCTCGAGTTGGCGGGCCAGTTCGGTTGTCACCGCGTTCATGCGCTCGGGCCGGTTCAGCGTGATGTGTCCGACGCCGTCCGCGATGGCGTACTGCACGACGCTCACATGTAGCTCCCGCCACCCACTTCGATCGCCGCGCCAACCATCGTCTAAGTCCCATCGTAAAAGCAATTTCTAATCTAGGTTAAACTATCTTGAAGACCGTCACAAGCGACGAAGCACAGTGAGGAGTCGACATGGATCTCGGGTTGGCGGAGGCGAGGGTCGTCGTCACTGGAGGCGCCTCCAATATCGGACGCGGCATCGTGCACTCCTTCGCCGCTGAAGGCGCACGCGTTGTGATCAACGATATCGACGGGCCGCAGGCTGAGCAGGTGCGGGCCGAAGCCAAGGACTTGGGTGCCGGCGACGTCAATGTGGTGATCGCCGATCTGACGATTCCCGGAGGCGCCGAAGCCGCAGTGAACGCAGCACAGGTTGCGTGGGGCGGCCTGGATGTCCTGGTGAACAATGCCGGCTGGAGCGTTCCTGGATTTATCGCCACCGATACCGACCGAGACAAGTGGCAGAAAACCATCGAGATCAACCTGTTCTCCGCGATCGCGGCGACCCAAGCGGCGATACCTGTCATGAAGGACGTCGGTGGTGGAGCGATCGTGTTTATCGCGAGCGACGCGGCGTTCGGCCAGATCCGACAAGGCGTTTATGGCGCATCGAAGGCCGCGATGGTGGCACTGGCTCGCACGACCGCGCGGGAACACGGCCGTCACGGCATCAGATCCAACGTCGTGTGCCCAGGCCTGGTGATCCCCGACGGTCCCGAAGCGATTGGCGCATTTAGCCTGTGGGCGGTCGGACAGGATGCAGTTTTTGATCAGAAACAGATCGACTTCATGCTCAAGGACACGCCACTGCGAAGGCTGACCACAGCCGACGACATCGGACGCGCTGTGGTGTGGTTCTCCTCCCCCCACGCGGCACGCCAGGTAACCGGGCAGCTGATCTCCGTCAGCGGCGGTTACACGATGCCTTAGTTCAGCACGGCGGTGTCGAACCAATGACAAAGGAGCAGTGCGACTTCCACATCGAGTCGGTCGTCGGTGATTGGTCCGCAACAGCCCTGATAGCCACGACTGAAAGGAGCTCACGATGAGCACCACACCGAACTTTGCCGAGGTCGACCTCACCAAGGTCGATTTGACTGACCTCTCGTACTTCGAGGACGGTCCGCCCTACTCACTCTTCGCACGCATGCGGTCGGATGCGAGCCCACACTGGAATGCGCTCATAGGCGATCAGCCGGGATTCTGGTCGTTCACCAAGTCCGCCGACATCGCGTCCATCAGCCGCAAACCCGCCACGTTCTCGTCGGCTCGGGGCGGAGTGTTCACGACCGCTCAGGGCGCGGTTCCTCCCGAGGTGTTGGCTGAAGTCATCCTGGGCATGGATCCGCCCCGTCATACAAAGCATCGCAATGTCGTGCAGGCCGTCTTCACTCCCAAGTTGATCCGGCAGAAAGAGGAGAATATTCGCGCGACGGTCACGACGCTCATCGACGACGTGATCGAAAAGGGCGAATGTGATTTCGTCGACGACATCGCCGTCGAATTGCCGTTGCGGGTGATCGCCGACATGCTCGGCGTACCGCAGGACGACCGCCGGCAGCTGTTCGAATGGACGAACACGCTTTCTCGGGCGGCGGCGACCGCCGACCCGCAGCTGGGTATGGGGGCGCTGCTCGAAATCGGCGGATACATGAACGGGATTACCGCTGACCGAAAGGCGAATCCCGCTGACGACCTCGTGTCTCGGTTGATCTCGGCGGAAGTTGAGGGCGAGAGCCTAAGCGAGGCCGAGGTGACCTTCTTCTTCGGGATCTTGATGTTCGCCGGGAACGACACCACACGAAACACCGCGTCCGGTGGCATGCGCGCATTAATTGAGAACGGCGGCGAGCGCAAAAAGCTCGTCAACAACCCGGACAGGATCCCCAACTCCGTCGAAGAGATGCTGCGCTGGGTTACCCCGGTCATCTACTTCACGCGCGTAGCCCAATGTGACACCGAAGTTGGTGGACACCCGATCCGGGAAGGCGAACGGGTCGCGATGTGGTACCCAGCCGGATCCCGCGACCCGGCGGTTGTCGATGACCCCGAACGGTTTGACGTGTCTCGGGAGAAGCCTCCCCATCAGGCATTCGGAGGCGGCGGAGCGCATTTCTGCCTAGGCAACACGCTCGCGCGGCTCGAATTGCGGGTGCTGTTCGAAGAACTGATGCGGCGGGTGCCGGACATGCAGTTCGCCGGGCCGATCACCCGCTTGACGTCGAACTTCTCAAACGAGTTGACATCGATGCCGGTGACCTTCACGCCCGGCGAGCGCGAGCGCGGGGCATAACGCGTCCCTGAACAGCAGCTTCAGTGGAGCTAAGGGAATTCGAACCCCTGACCTACTTGGGGCGAACGAGTCAGCGGCCCCGTGGCCGGTCGGCGGTGCCGGCGAAATGCTCGGCGAGGGCGGCGGTGATCTCCAGGAACTTGCGCCGCGTCTTCGGGTTCATCTCGTGAGCCACATCGATCACCCCGCCGGGACGCAGATGGGCATCGAACGGCACCTCGAACACCGGCTGGCCGCGGCTGGCGAACTGCTGCGCCAGAATCGCGCGGGTGCGGATGTTGGCGTGCCCGTCTGAGTCGTTGAGCACGATCACGGTGCGGTGCAGCAGCGCGGTCATCCCGCGGTTGTGCAGATACTCCAAGGTCTGCCCGGCCGCCGATGCGCCGTCCACCCACGGTGACGACACCACGATCAACGAGTCCAAGTCGCGCAGCACCTCCTGGGTGACCGCGGCGTCGATGGTCGATCCGCAGTCCACGATCGAGATCGTGAAATGGCGGTCCAACCGCGAGGTGGCCTCCCGGTAGATCGCCGGATCCAGCACCCGGCGGCGCAACGTTGCCGACTCCCCTGCCAGCACGAACAGCCCGGCCGCGTTGTTGCCGACCCGGGAGCGCACATCGGCGAAGCTATCCAGGTGTTCGTCGGCGGCCAGATCCCAGTACGAACCGGCCACGTGCGGATCCACCCGCGCACCCAGCTTGCCGAACGCGGTGTCGGCGTCGATGGCCACCACCCGGTCGTCCTGACGTTGCTCGGCCAGGATCGACCCGACGCTGACCGCGACGCTGGTCTTGCCGACCCCGCCCTTGCCCAGCACCCCGATCTTGTAGTTGCCGCGCAAGAGGGTGCGGACCTTGGCCTCCAGCTCGGCCTGCCGCAGCTCATCGGGTGACTGCCCGGGGTTAACCAGCCCGAACGTCGCCTTGAACACCGCCAGCCGCCACCCGCGCGCAGGCGGTATCCGCCGGCTGGGCACCAACTCGCTGGTGCGGATCGACTCGACATAGTTGCCCCAACCCGCGGGCGGTGCGCCGGGGGGCGGGCCCGGTCGGGGCGGCCGCCAGGGTTCCGGCGGACGCTGCCCGGGCGCGGGGGGCTCCGGTGGACGCGGCCTGGACGCGGCTGTTTCGGGCGGCAGGACACCGCGCTGCCACGGCGGTTGGTCGGGCCGGGAGACCGAAAACGCGCGGGTCTCATCGCCGTATCCGGCGCCGCGCGGCACCGGCGGCTGGGGCCGCGGGGTCGGGTAACCCGACTGGGATTGCTGGCCGGTCGGCTGCCGCTGCTCCGGCGCCGCGGGGGACGGTGACCACGGCTGCGGCGGTGTGTCCTCGGCCGCACCCACGGGTGGTTCGTCGGGCGCCGGCTTGAAGTTTTCCTGCAGGAAGTCGTCGCGCTCGGTCACATCTGTCAACGTTACGGCGTCGTCGGCGAGTGCGGCCGCCTGTCGCTACGACACGCAGAGGCTCGATAAAGGTCGGTATGGGGCTGTCAACGGATCGGCGCCTGTGCATATCGCCCGCGGGAACGGGATTGCAGCGCGAAAACGGTCGATCGCCGACCGTACGGTCCGGGCATGGACCGAACACCCGTGTACGAGGTGACCGATCCGGTCCGGCGCGCCGAGCACGAACTCGCCGAGGCGGCCGGCGCCTACCTGCACAACACCGTCCGCGATGCCGGCGTCACCTGCGCGGTCTGCGCCACACCGGTCAGCGGGTGTCACCGGTGCCTGACCTGTGAAAGGGCAAACACGGTGGCCGCTCTCAGTGAGACTGTGGTGCCGCTGATCTACGGCATCAAGGGCAACCAGTCGGCGGAGGTGCTGCGCGGCTACAAGGACGACCCGCTGCGCAGCACGCGTGCCGGTTATGCCGGCATTGTCAACCGGCTGCTCTACCTGGGCATCACGTTGCACGAGAGATGCGTGGAGAGACAAGCAGGACAGCCCATCGATGTGCGGCTCACGATCCCGTCGGTGAAGAACAGACCCGGGCCACACCCGTTCACCGCCATCGCACTGAGGATGAATGCGATCAGCCAATCCCCCTGTCTGGCACCGTGGTTGGGGGCGACTCACGACCACAGCATCTCTGCGCGCCACTTCCGGCTCACTCCGGAGGTTGACCTCACACGACGGCACGTCCTGCTGCTCGACGACACATGGACCAGCGGCGCCAGCGCTCACTCCGCCGCGCTCACGTTGCGGCGCGCCGGCGCGCAACGGGTCAGCATCATGGTCGTCGGACGTTGGCTGGCACCCGGATACGCGCGCAACGCCCGGTTCATCGAAGGCCGCCTGCGAAACCCGTACGACCCGCGCGTGTGCCCGGTCACCGGCGGCAGGTGCCCGTGACGGGCCGCTGCGGTGCGGGTCAAAGATCGAGTCCGTCGGCGTCGAGGCTGCGCTCGGCGCCGTGTGCGGCTGCGGTGCACATGCGTTCGTACGCGGCCCGCCGGGTGCGCACGGTCGCGGTGTGTTCCCGCCATGCGGCGGCCCGCGCCGCGCGACGCCGGTCATTGCGCGCCAGCACGTCGGCGACCGTGTCGGGAAGCAAATGCCGCTTCGTCCGTCCGGCTTCGGCGTGCATGGTGCGCGGGCGGTCGTCGTGACCCAGGATCGACCGGAACACATAGGCGGCGGAGTATTTGTCGCCGCGCCGCAGCCGGTGGATCTGAGGACTTGTGACCGGAGCGGTGTGTTCGTGATCGGTCTCGCCGTCCAGGCGCCGATATATGTAGGCATGGTTGTTCTCGCGGCCCCGGGTCATCGCCACATACAGCATGGCGCGGGTGGCGCCCTCACCGACGATCGCATGGCAGCGGTCGGCCGTGACACCTTGGGCCGAGTGCACCGTCGCGGCGTAGCCCAGGGTGACGTGCTCGCGCAGATACTCGCCCTCGAACACCACCCGCGCCTGGTCGGTGGTGCGTTCGGCCGCGACCCGATTCGTCGCTGAGTCGACCCTGGCCACGCGCCAGCGGTTCCCGTTGCGCACCTGGTCAACGCGGCCGCCGCGGTGTTGTGCGCCGGGTTGCACACTGATGGTGACGTCGTTGTTGCGGCTCATGATCAGATCACCGACGCCCACGACCTGATCACGCGCGGCGCCCACGGTGGGTCCGTTCGCCGCGGCCCCGGTGTCGTGCAGGCGCGTGTTGAGCGCATCCACCATCTCCCAGGTGTCGCACAACAGCAGCGAATCCTTCCCGGCGGCACGGTCTTCGCGATACGCCCGCAGAGCGTCGGCGGCCATCGCGATCGGATCACCGGCGTGCAGGCGGCCGCGCGTGCGGTACCAGCCGACCGCCTTGCGCAGCCGGTTGCCGTGCCCGCAGCGCAGCGCGAGCGACGCGTCGCGTTCTTCGGGATCGCGCATCCGCCGCACCTCGACGAGGCGCTGCGACCAGGGCAGCTCACTGCACAGCTGCTCGAACATGCCGCCGCGGGCCAGCACCGGGGCCAACTGATAGCAGTCGCCGACGAGGACCATCTTCGTGCGCCCGATCACCGCGCACGACAGCAGCTTCTCGAGCTCGGGAGTGCCGACCATAGAACCTTCGTCGACGATCACGACGGTGTGCCGATCCACCCTCAGCTCGCCGGCAACGATGAGGTGCAGTGCTTTGGCCACCGTCAAACCTCTGTCCCCGGCACCTTCCTGCAGCGCCGCGTCGACCGCTTTGCCCGTCGACGCCAGCACCAACACCTCCTTGCGGGCACGGTGCGCGGCCGCACGTAACGCTTTGAGCGAATGAGTCTTGCCTGCACCGGCGGGAGCCTGCAGCGGCTGCACCAAGAACGGTGAGATCGCGATGCCGCGGATGGCGCGCTGCTGATCGGCCGAGAGATCGCCGAGGTCTTCGGCACGCAGATCCAGGCGGCTGCGGTTGTCGGCCTCATCGACCATGCCCAGGACACGTTCCTCCTCGCTGATAATCGCGTCGACGGTGAACTTCTCGTGCCCCTCCCGATGGTGCGCCTCGCGAGGTGCGCTGATACGCACACTGACCTCGTCGACGATCTGCTCGATGAGCGCGCGCGGATCGCCGGGCGCGTCGACGGGCAACTGTGCGCCGACCAGTTCGACCATATCGGCGCGCGTGAACGCCGCCTTATCGATGCCCGCGGCCATCTGCGCGATGCGCGCGCGGTCTGCTGCGGTGCGCGCCGCGCCGCGCCGCGCCGTGCGCGCCGCAAAGTGCGCGTCCCGGTCAAGCAGCAGACCGCGGTCATCACCGCGCCATTGATCCTTGAGCGCTGACCACCCCAGCGATTCGGGTTTGCTTGGGCGGGTGGCTTTCTGGGCGGCGGCCTTCTGCGCCGGCGTCGGCTCGCCATCAACGACCACCAGATTGTCCTTCGCCCATTCCAGCAGGCGGGTGGAGCGCCGCGACCACGCCTTGATGGAGTCCTTGTCCACGCCTGCGATCTCGGCCATGCCGGAGTGCTCGTCGACGGGATTCCACTCGAAGCCGCGCTCGCTGTGCAGTTCGTGGCGCAGCACCGCCTGATAGATGATGCCGGCGGCCTTGGCCTCGTGGTGCAGCGATTTCGAGTCGATCGAGACCAGCGCCCCGTCGGCGCGGGGCTGCCGATTCGGGAGGATCACGTGCGTGTGCAGATGCGGATCCCCGCAGCGCGACGTCTCGTGCTGATAAGCGATGCCGACCAGGCCAGGCAACCGCTGGATGTCCTTCTCGCCGGTCACAGCGTTGTGCACCCGGGTGTAGCCGGCGTGGGCATGCAGGTACGTCATCGCCGCCTTGATAGCCGAGCCGTGGGCGTTGGCCATGACCTTCTCCGCGACATCATCGGTGAGCGCGCGCAGCAGCGACACACTCTTGGGCGCGGCGAAGACCAGGTCGAACCCGTGCACACTCCTCTCGGAAAACGCCCGACCGCGCATCCCGTTGGGGGCGATTCCGTCGTCGAGCCACCCTGCGGCTGTTGAGGTGTCGGCGTATCCGCCGTCCAGCGCCGCGCCATCCAGTCCGGTGGCCGCGCCGACAATCGCCGTGTCGCCCACCACAATCCACGCCGGGACCCGGGTATCGTCTTTCGAGCAGTACTCACCCAGCCCACCACTCGAGGCCTGCCGAGGCATCGCCGACTGTCCGGCCTCGACGGCGGTCTCGTTGTAATAGCGAATGCTCCACCGCGACAATCGGGAAATCGTCAGCACCGCGGCCACCTACCACGACCGAGCCGCCGGCGGCGGCGGGGTTTCGGGCGCACTGCGCCCCGAAACCAGCATTGCACACCCTTGTGCCAATGTGCCGCACGAATTTTGGGGATGGGACCGGGGCAAGCAGGTGGTTCGATTTGGTGCGGGTGGGGCGCCCGGCGGAGCGTTAGGCTCGGGTGGGAGTAACGGCGGACCCGGTGGCCTTGCTGTGGAACGGACTGTGGTGGCTAAGATTTGGGTAGGCCTGACGGCGGTCGCGATCGAGCTCTTGCTGCTGGGTTGGCTGGTCGCCAGTCGTGGCGTCGACTGCTTGACGGCAGGACCGACGTTCGGACGGTGAACGCGGTCGGAGTGGCGCGCGGGGGCCGCACCCGCGAGTCGACAGGTGCGGCCCCCGGGCGGCGACGGTCACTGCGCCGGGCGGTAGTCCTCGTCGGTGGGGTCGGCGGCGAAGCGCGGCCCGTCCGGGCAGACCGCGACCGCGACGTTGTGGGCGAGCTGCAGGACTTCGACGGCGCTGTGGAAGGCGGTCCGGTCGAGGAGCTGAATCGTCAACGGACCCAGGAAGACGTCGGTCCAGTGGACCGTCGCGCGCCGATCGTGGGTGAGCGTCGAACGGTTCATCACGGCGAACGATGGGCGCCGTCGCCACTGCAGGGCGATGGTGGGCCGGTCGTAGTCCTCCTGCGGAGCCGGCGCGGCGTCGGCAGGCAGGTACATCAACGTGGTCCGGGACGCGGACATTGCCTCCAGGACGCCCTGGGCAGCTTCGGCGTTGAGGAATTCCCATAGGATCCCGCCCCACAGCAGGTTCACTCGGGCGCTTGGAGTGCCGGCGTGCAGCACGGTGAGGTCGGCGGTTTGGGTGCCGCGCAGCCGGATGAAGGTGTGCGCGATGACCGCGGCCGGCATGCCGAGCTGGGCTTCGGTGATCGGGGTCTTGCTCATGGTGGTCTCCGTTCGTGTGATGAGGTGCGCCGGTCAGCGCTGGGTGCTGGGGGCCGGCGGGGTGGCGCGGTCAACCCCGAAGAGTCCGGCGGATGCTGGAGGCGGATTTTCGTCCCCGTGAGCCGGTGCGCAGCACCCTGGCGAGCTCGGTAGGGGCGACACATGCCGCCGGAGCCGCACGGCGCAGCGGCAGCCGGGCGTCAGCGCGGCGAGAGCGCAGACGGGCGAGCGCGCCGGGCGTGGGTTGACCGCGACGGGTCCCGGTCGGCCACACTGGGCGAGCTGCTGACGGTAAAAAAGGATGAGGTACGCGGCTGTCGCTGTCCTGGAACACAACGTGGCCGTGCCGGCGATGTCGCCGCGAACACGATGGGCTAATTCGGGACTTTCCGCGGGACCTTATTCGTCGTCAGAGTTATGGCCGAAACAACGTTTTTCACATCCACAGACCCGATTGCTTCTCTCACCAGCGGCGCTCCGTACATCGCCGGCACCGCGGTGGCGTTCCCACCAAACCGGTACAACCAGGACGACGTGGCTCGCGAGCTCACCACGTTCGCCGATCCAGGGTTCAAGCGCTTCGCCCAAACGACTGGAGTCGACCACCGCAGTCTGGCACTACCGCTGTCGCGGTACCCGAAACTGACTGGCTTCACCGAAGCGAACACTGCCTACATCGAGGTTGCCGTCGACCTCGGGGAGCGGGCCGTGCTGTCGGCGCTCGACGCGGCAGGCATCGCACCCGGCGAGGTCGACGTCATCGTGACGGTCTCCAGCACTGGTGTGGCGGTGCCGACCATCGACGCGCGGCTGGCACCGGCGATCGGACTGCGACCCGACGTCAAGCGTGTCCCGTTGTTCGGCCTCGGGTGTCTGGCCGGTACCGCCGGGATGGCGCGCGTGAACGACTATCTGCGGGCCTTCCCGGGGCACGTGGCGGTGCTGCTGTCGGTCGAACTGTGCTCGCTAACACTGCAGCGCGATGACACCTCGATCCCCATGCTCATCGGGGTAAGCCTGTTCGGCGACGGCGCGGCGGCAGTGGTCGCCACCGGGGCCGACCGCGCTCCGGTGGGCCCCGGCGCACATCGAGGTCCTCGCATCCTGGCGTCCAGTAGCCTGCTGCTTCCGGCGACCGCCGACATGATGGGGTGGGACGTCAGCTCCAACGGGCTCGGGCTCGTGCTGTCCAAGGACGTGCCGAAAATGGTCGATGACTACCTGGGCGACGAGGTCAACCAATTCCTTGCCGATCACGGTTTGTCCACCGCGGACGTCTCGACGTGGATCTGCCATCCCGGTGGTCCCAAGGTGCTCGATTCGATCGAAAATGCGATTGGGCTGCCACCGAAAGCGCTTGCGCACAGCAGAGACTCCATGCGGGAGAACGGCAACATTTCTTCCACGTCGGTGCTTGACGTCCTGCGCCGCACGATCGCCGATTCGCCACCCGAGGGAACCTTCGGAGTGATGGTCTCGATGGGGCCGGGCTTCAGCTTCGAGCTGGTGCTGCTGAGTTGGTGAGGGGCCGATGACGTACTACCTGCTGTTCATCCTCGTTGTCGGCGCTGAACGCTTGGTCGAGCTCGCCGTCGCCCGGCGAAATACCACGTGGGCAATGGCTCACGGGGGCAAGGAGTTCGGTCGCGATCACTACCAGGTGATCGTGGTTATGCATGCGCTGCTCTTGGTTGCGTGCATCGTCGAAGTCTGGGCCCTGCACCGGCCGTTCATCCCCTGGCTGGGTTGGCCGATGGTAGCGGTCGTGCTGCTCAGCACCGTTGTCCGCTGGTGGTGTATCGCCGTGCTCGGCAAATACTGGAACACACGGATCATCGTCATCCCTGACGCGCCGCTGGTCCGGCGCGGACCGTACCGATGGATGAACCACCCCAACTACGCCGCGGTTACCGCGGAGGTGGCGGCGCTGCCGTTGGTTCACTCGGCGTGGCTGACCGCGATCGTGTTCAGCATTGCCAATGCCCTGGTACTCAACGTGCGGATCCGCGAGGAGGACACCGCATTGGGCTATGCCTGACCGGTTCGCATCGCGCTCAACCAGTCGCCGCGGTGCTGGCGACGTCGAGGTTGTAGACGGTGTCGGAGCCAACCTTGATGGGCGTGAAGTTGGCCACCACCCAGTTGGTGATGTCGGTGTGGGAGTTGGCGCCGAAACCGGGGCCATGTCCGTTGTTGTTCGGCGCGACGTAGTAGCCGATCCGGTGGCCGGCGACGTCGGCCTGGAACTGGCTCAGCGTGGGAACCGGGTCGGCGCCGGTGAATCCGCCGATCGCCATCACCGCGGTGTGGGTGGACAGCTCCAACCCGGCCGCCGCCGATGACCGGTTGATCGCCGCCGACCACTCGGTATCGGTGGCGGCCAGCATCGCGTCCAATTGCGGATTGTCGGTGTCGGATCCAAAGCCGCCGCCGGGCCCGCCGTGCTGGGCGGCCGCGGGCCCCACCGAGGCGCCGCCGCCGTCGTGGGAGCGGCCGATCGTCGCGATCGCGTAGGCGGCCGATCCGGCCAGCGCGCCGGTGAGGGCCAGCGCCAGCGCCGCCGCGGCCAGTCGGCGGCGGTTCTTGCTCAGCGCCCACAGCAGCGCGGCGACCGCGATCACGGTGAGCGCCGGGATCGTGTAGCGCAGCGGCAGCCAGTGCGGGTCTGGGCCCAGGATCACCGCGCTCCACCCGCCGGTGATGAGAAGCATTGCCGCCAAACCGATTCGGTGCAGCAGCGACGCGCGGTTGCGCCACATCTCGTGGACGCCGATCGCGAACATGGCGGCCACCGCGGGTGCCAGCGACAAGCAGTAGTAGGGATGGGGCATGTCTTTCATGAAGCTCAGCACCAGCCCGTCGACCAGCAGCCAGCCGCCGAACAGGATCGCGGCGGCGCGGGTCAGGTCGGTGCGCGGTGCGCCCCGCCGCGAGATCAGCACCAGCACGACGGCCAGCAGCGCGGCGGGCAGCAGCCAGCCGATCTCGAAGCCGAATTCGCCGGTGAACAGCCGCGGCAGGCCACGCGCCTGGTTGCCGAATCCGCCGAAGTCACCGCGCCCGCCGGGCGCCCCGGGCCCGCCGGGTCCCCACGGGGGGCCGCCGGCGCCGGGGTGGGGGGCCCGGCCGGGACCGCCGCCTGGGTGGTTACGGCCGAGGACGCGGGCGAATCCGTTGTAGCCCAGCACCAGGTTCATGAAGTTGTTGTCGGTGGAGCCGGCGATGTAGGGCCGCGACGAGGCCGGCCAGAGCAGGGTCAGGGCCACGAACCAGCCCGCCGACGCGATGAACGCGACCAGTGCGCCCAGCAGGTGGGCCAGCCGCCTGCGCAGTCCGGTGGGCGCGACGATCAGATACACCAGCGCGATGGCGGGCATCACCATCAGCCCCTCGAGCATCTTGGCCAGAAACGCGAAACCCAGCGCCACCCCGGCCAGCGCGATCCAGGTCGCGCTGGCGCGCTGCAGCGCGCGCACCGTGCAGTAGGCGGCCGCGGTCATCAGCAGCACCATCACCGCGTCGGGGTTGTTGTAGCGGAACATCAGGGCGACCACCGGGGTGAGCGCCAGCGCGGCCCCGGCCAGCAGCGCCGCGCGGGGTCCGCTGATGCGGCGCACCGCGCCGTAGAGCAGCGCGACCGCCGCGACGGCCATCAGTGCCTGCGGGATCAGCATGCTGGCGCTGCTGAACCCGAAGAGCTGCCCGGACAGGCCCATCACCCACTGCGACACCGGCGGCTTGTCGACGGTGATGACGTTGTGGGGATCCAGCGAGCCGAACAGCAGCGCCTCCCAGTTCTGCGAGCCCGCCCAGGCGGCGCCGGCGTAGAACTGGTTGCCCATCCCGTTGACGGTGATGTTCCACAGGTACAACGCCGCGGTGGCGACCAGCAGCACCGCCAGCTCGGCACGATGCCGCCACGGGGAGTCGCGGTGGGCGGTTGGGTGGTTTGGCGTGGTGGCGGTGGCCGCGGCTGGCGGCACTACGACGGTCGTGGTCACCCCACCATTAATGCGCCGGACTGTGGGCGCATCCTATGAGCGAGTTTTGAGGTTGCTATGAGCGCGGTGACCTGGGGAGCCACTGGACACCAAACAGGCGATCCGATCCGGCTAGCCGTTGCGGAAGGGAGCCGCCGACTTGTCCGCCCGCTCCTTGATCGCGGCCATACATTGCTCGGGGCTGCTGTACTGGCCGGCCAGCAGCTTACCGAGCTCCACGGGGATGATGTTGTGGGAGATCTCGACCCAGGCGGGCAGCTTGGGCTCCGATCCCATGGCGTTGTTGACGGTCCATTCGATGGCCGGGAAGTGGCGTGTGGTGCCCGGCCCGACCTTGGCGGCGGCGAGGACCCGCGGGTCGCTGTAGGTCGAGTTGCGCACCGGGGAGGCGCCGCCGCCGAGCGTCGAGGAGCGGGCGACCACGTCCTTGGAGCAGACCCATTGCATGAAGATGAAGGCCGCCTCCGGGTTCTTCGAGTATTTCGACAGGCAGATGGAGGAGCCGCCCTGATGGCCGATGTGGGGGATCTCCAGGAAGCCCGCCTGGTCGGGGCTGCGCAACTTCGCCTCGGCCGGCGGACGGGTCGCCTCCATGAGCCCGACGACCTTGGAATCCTTGCTGTCGAAGCCGGGGAAGAATTCGCCCCAGGAGATCAGCATCGCGGCGTTGCCCTGGCTCACCGACTGGCCCTCGCCGTCCCAGGTCCAGGTCGTGGCCGCGGGCGGCATGTGCTTCACCAGCTCCAGCATGTAGGTGAGACCCCGCATGCCGTCCGCGTCGTTGGCGCAGAAGTAGCCGTCCTTGCCGAAGACCGAGCCGCCGTTGGCCCAGAGCCAGGCGGTCCAGTCGCAGTTGAGGGAGTAGTGGCCCGACTTGAGCTGGCCGGTGGTGCCGTAGATGCCGTTGCCGCGCTCGGCCTCGTCCAGGGCCTTCACCACGTTCATGTATTCGTCCATGGTGGTGGGGACCTTGAGGCCGTGCTTGTCGAACAGGTCCTTGCGGTACATCAGGATAAAGATCGGGATGTCGAAGGGCACGCCGATCAGCTTGTCCTTGTAGGTGGAGATGCCCTGGACCAGGGGCTTGGAGAAGTCGTCCCAGTCGAAGTCCGGCAGCGCGATGTCCGTGTTGTCGGCGTAGTACTGGCGCGGATCGACGGTGTCGTTGATGAAGAGGGCGGTCCAGGACTGGTCGAGGTAATAGAGGTCATAGGTGCCGAGCTGGCCCTGGACGTCGACGGTCACGTTCTGCAGCACCTGCTCCAGGGGGACGATCTCGATCTCCACCTCAATGCCGGTATTGGCGGTGAACTCGTCCTTGGCGAGCTGGTTGGCGACGATGGTGGGCGGCGTCGCCTCGGAGATGTAGCGGACCTTCGTGCCCTTGTACTTGCTGCCCACGTCCTGCAGCCATCTGGTCATCTCCGGCGAGGCGCCGGTGTCGGCCATGGCCGGGGGCGGGGTCAGGCCCGGGAAGGGCCGGGTCCGGCCCAGCATGGCGGCGGCGAAGCCCGAGAGCCCGAGCCCGGCGATGCCGAGCCGGCGCAGGAACTCGCGCTTGGTGATGCGCCGCTCGGCGAAGGCCTTGGCGCTGTCCGCGATAAAAGGCTTGCGGTCGTATTCCTTCTTAGCCATGGATGCTCCCGTGGAGGACATGTCCGACATCTCGACGGCTGAACAGCCGAACGTTGACTTGTGTGCGGAACGTCAACGAATTCTCGGTCATCGGTTCACGTTCGGCGTGAAAACCGGTAGCAGCCGTAGAGCGTGCCGGCAACCAGGAAGGCGACGAAATAGGCGGTGTCGGCGCCGTGGCTCGCTCGTGCAACCGGTCCCTCGAACAAGGACGTGTTCATGAACGGCATCGCGGCGGCATACGCGATGATGAACGCGACGAGCGCCGCCGTGGCGTCGCCGCGCTCGGTGCGCTCCTCGGCGGGGTTGATGGTGGGCCGCCCCCGGGTGCGGATGCGCCAATCGATGACCGTTACCGCGACGAGCCCGGGAATCCAGTAGCTCACCACCAGCAGCACACCCTGGAACTTCGACGATGTGTCGCCGGTGTGCAGCCACAGAATGAGCACGAAGGCCAGCGCGGTGACGACGAGCGCCGAGGCGGGCCGACGCACCCGGATGCCGACGGTCTGTAGCGCAAGCGAGCCGCTGTAGTCGTTCATCGCCGCCGACCCGACCGCCGCCAACGCGATAACAGCCAGCGCCAGGCCGCCGAGGACTCCACCGCCCATCACCGACCGCACGCCCTGGGAGGTCTGGTTCGACAGCACCGGCGCGGCCGCCAGTCCTATCCCCTGCACGAACACGTACGCCGTCACGATGCCCGCGAACGTGAAACCGAAGACGGCGACGCGCGACGAGTTCGCGGGCAGGTATCGACTGAAGTCGGACGCGTAGCTGGCCCAGGAGATCGCCAGACTCAGCGCCACGGTGACCTCGAGGACGAACGCCCCGACCAGATCAGCGCCGTGAGCGTCGGCGGGCGTCACGATCTGGTGACCGCCGACGAGTTTGACGGCGAACACAACGAACGTGATGAACAAGACGACGGTAAGCACGGCCTGCAACCGATGGATGACTTCGTAGCCGAAGAAGCCGACGACGCCCTGGACAGCCAACACCATCAATACGGCGATCCAGAACGGAATGCCGAGAAGGACGGCGAGCGCGTCGGCGCCGAACAGACCCACCAGGCCGTCCCATGCGATCGACGACAACCACTGCAGAGACGCCGGCAGGATCACGCCGCCGCCGAAGGCCATCCGCGAGTTGGGCAGCTGGCCCGCGCCGGTCCGCGGACCCCAGGTCGACAGGTAACCGACCACCAGTGAGCCCAGCACCGTGCCGATGACCATCGCGACGAACCCGAGCCAGAAGCCCAGTCCCAGGGTGATCGCAAGGGTGCCGGTGAAAACGCCGGTCATGTTCACCTGCGGCGCGAACCACACGGTGAACAACCGGGCAGGCTTGCCGTATCGCTGATCTTCGCCGATGGGGGCGATCCCGTGGGTTTCGACCGCGAGGTCCCCGGAGCGGGCTGGTCGGCGACCGTAAAAAGCCGGGGCGCCGAGCGGATTTCGTGTGACCGTCGGATCGTTGGCCATTCGACGCCCCCTCCTGGTCCTGGTACTCACCGCGGCCGGTCACGCTGACCGAACCTGACGTTAGCTGAACCAGGCGGAGTCGTTGCCGCTGTCGCGCGGTGGCGTGTTTAGCCCGACGGGAAGAGATGCGGGAACAGGCGGTGCAGCCGACGAGGCACAACCCCGGCGGGCACCGGAGGCGGAGCGGTTTCACTGGGGGGTGTCGCGGTGGGCTGCGCCGACGGCGTCGGGGTCACCGGCATGGGAGGTGGCGCGACGCTCGGGCTGGGCGCCACCGCCGTGGGTGACGGCGTCGGTGGCGTGGTCGCCGTCGGTCGCGCGGTCGCCGGTGGGGTGACCGACGACCGGGGCGGTGCGGGCGGGTGGGTGGAGTCGTCCGACACCGTGAGGACGCACACCACGAGCACGATCAGGGCCACGATTCCCATCCCGCCGCCGAAGACGACAAGACTCCGGTCCGACCAGCCCGTCTGACGTTGTCCGTCGGCCCAAGCGGCGTCGGTGTCCGGCTCGCCGGAGGTTGCGGATTGCCCCGCGGCCAATCCAGCCACGCTGCGTACGGCCTCGCGGACGTCCAGGTCGCGGGTTGCTTCCCGCCGGGTGGCCGGGCGGGTGTCGGTCCTGTCTACGATGGTGATGGTGCTGGTGCGCGAAACGCTCTCGTCAGGCATGGCACTCAAAATCCCGGGTAAGTCGACGGGCCGCTCTTGGGCTTTGACACAACCGTAGTGTGTTGTTTTCTCTGGTGCAGAACCAGCGCTTCGTGGAGACGCCGTGCTAGCTGTCGCCGACTGAACGACTCGCCCGGAAAAGCCGCACCTCACCGCGGATGCCTTTGAGATGACGCGGCCCGACCTCTGCCCAGGTGATGCCTGCCGCGTCCCCGATCGCGGCACGGGCGGATTGTTCGGCGTACACCGTCCACGGTGGCGCCACCATGGTCACGCGGCTGGCGACGTTGACAGTGCTGCCGTACCAGTCGCCCGCATAGCTGGCCGCCGGGCCGTGCGCGATGCCGACCCGCAGCCGCGGCAGGGCGCCCGCCTCGGTCTCGTCGACCAGGTCGAGGACGGCGTTCAGCAGGGCCATCGGGTCCGGGCTGACGAACATGACGGCGTCGCCGATCGTCTTGACGAACTGAACAGGTTCGCGTGCGACGTCGCGGGCGCGATCAGCGACTCCGCTGGCCAGGTGAGCGAGGTCTGCAGGTGGCAGGGCCTCCCCGAGCCGGGTGAACCCGATCAGGTCGGCGAACGCGACCGCCACGTCGAGGGAACCGGGCAATGCACCGACCGCGCGCTCCGTGGCGTTGACGACCTCTGTTTGAAACCCGTGCCGCAGCGCCAGGCGCAGAAGATCCTCGACGAGGGGGCCGATCACCGGGTCGGCCTGGTGCGACAGCGCCTCGGCGGCTTGCGCCAGCTGAAGTTCGGTGGTGCCAGGGCTCAGCAGATATTGAAGAGCCGTCTGGCGCATGACCACCGCCGCGTGCGAAAGGCCATCCATCAACAAACGCAAGATCAGCACGACCTGCTCGGGTTCGAAGCCAAGAGCGACCAGTTCAATCCCGCGCAGCACTGACTCCGCGTCGGCCCGGGGCAGGACGGCCAGCGTCGGATCATCAACCCGGGCGAGGCCCACCGCGCGGTGCAGTCGCTGTAGCAGCTCGACGCTCACGCCGGTGGACTCGGAGAGCTCCCGCAGCGAGACGCACGTCCCGTCGTCGCCCATGATGCGGTTGGCGGCCAACAGAATCGGGGTGACCGAACCGCGAATCTGCTCGACGGTGAAACCGCGTTCGAGCAACCAGGTGAGCAGCTCGGCCCGGTCCTGGCGTGCCTGACCGTCGAGGCCGTCAAGCAGTCCCGATGCATCCAAATCGACGTCTGGTGTCATCGCGAGTGCGGTAGCAACCTCGGATGTGCACGGCCGGCCACCAGTGGCAGCTCCAACGACGTGACGATGCCCGGCGATGCCGCGCAGGCGTAGGGAATCGCATTCACGCAATGTGCCGCCGTCGCAACGATTCCCGGGTTGCTCAGCAAACCTTCCTCGACGGTTTCGGGCTGCCAACCCTTGAGCGTCACTGACACGTCGGGGTTTCCCTTCACCTCGATCTCGTAGCGCTCACCCTGGCTGCCGAATGTCAATGGCGGGTCCAGATTTTCCTCTCCCATCAGCCAGGTAACGCCGGTCCGCATCACCACCTCGCCGTCAACGACCGCTTCCCAGTGGAACTGCTGCCCTGCCACCCTCCCCGGCTGGATCGTTCCGATCGGCGATTCGATCGGCGCGGTGGCTACCGCGACACCGTGCACCGTCCGGATCTGCGCCCTTCCCGCAAGACCCAAGGCCTGCAGCACCATGTGAATCGACTGCTTGAAGCCACTACCCAACGCCTTGATCATCAGACCCTTCCCGGCCTCGTCCGGCGTCCCCCCAAAGCACATGATGTCGCGGACGACGTCGGGAGCTCCGTATGTTCTGATGTCCGAAAACTCTTCAGCCCGAACATAAGTGACCGCCGAGGACATGGCCGACAGCATAAGCGGGAAGATCTCGGTAACGCCGCCGGGATGAATGCCCGTGCCGTGAAAACTGGCATTGCCTTCGGCACACGCCGCGACCAACGGTGCCGCCTGACGCTCGGACGGAAAGATCGGCCCGACCGGGCTGACGACATTCTTGCCCGACCGCAGCAGCGCGGCCACCTCGTCGGTGTTCCACATCAGTGGCGCGTACATCACCGCGTCGGCGTCGATGGCCAGTATGTCGTCGATGCTCGTCGTGGCCGTGACCCCCAGCGGCGGCTCGCCGATGATCTCGCCGACATCCTTGCCGTGCTTGTCTTTCGAGTGCACCCAGCAGCCGGCCAGTTCCAATTCCGGATGCTTCAGAATGCAGTCGATCGCGGCTTTGCCGACCGAACCCGTGGCCCACTGGATCACCCGTAGTGCCATGCCCGCTCCTTTGCGACGACGACGTTGACGAATCTAACCCCTGGACCCGCCGCTACTGTTGACGGATGTCTGATCCGGTCTTGTTCGAGGTACGCGATCGCATTGCGCTCATCACCGTCAACGACCCCGACCGCCGCAACATCATGACCGCCGAGACCTCAGCGGGGATGCGGGCCGCGATGGCCCGTGCCGAGGCCGACACGAATGTGCATGCCGTGATCGTCACCGGCGCCGGCAGCGCGTTCTGCGCCGGAGCCGACCTGTCCGACCTGGGCAGCGCCCCGGCCCCAGAGGGCCTGCATCAGATCTACGACGGGTTTCTGGCTGTCGCGAACTGCATCCTGCCGACGGTCGCGGCAGTCAACGGGCCCGCGGTCGGCGCCGGGCTCAACCTGGCGCTCGCCTGCGACGTGCGGATCGCGGGTCCTGCAGCGCTGTTCGATCCGAGGTTTCAGAAGCTCGGTATTCACCCTGGCGGCGGCGCGACCTGGATGTTTCAGCGGGCCGCAGGACCAGAGGTGGCCCGGGCGGCGCTGCTGTTCGGCATGCGGTTCGACGCGCAGGCCGCCGTCCGCCACGGCATCGCACTGAGCGTGGCCGACGACCCGGTCGAGGCTGCGTTTCAGCTCGCTGCCGGTCCGGCGTCGGCGCCGCGCGAGGTCGTTGTCGCCACCAAAGCGACGATGCGTCGCACCATCAGCCCCGGCTCAGTCGACACCGAGCAGCATGCGTACGCGGTCAGCGCCGAGGTCGGTCCGCAGGTGGAGTCGATCCGGTCCCCGCAGTTCGCCGAGCGCCTTGCCGCGGCGCGCCGCCGCTAGTGTTACAGATCGAGCAGCGCGGTTTCCGGCGCTTCGGTGAGTTGTCTCAGGTCACAAAGAAATTCGGCCACCTGCGCGCCGTCTGCGACGCGGTGGTCGAACACGCACGTCAGCCGCATGGTGGGCCGCACCACCACTTCGTTGTCGATCGCCACCGGGCGCGGCTTGAGCGAGCCCACCCCGAGGATCGCGGCCTCCGGGTAGTTGATCACCGGCACTCCGTCGTCGAGGCCGAGCGCACCGAAGTTCGACACCGTGAACGTCGAGCCCTGCAGCTCAGCCGGTGTAATGCTGCCGTCGCGGGCACCGCGCACCAGTTCCTGCACCCGCGCCGCCAACTCCCGCGTCGACTTGCTCTGCGCATCCGCGACCACAGGGACGAGCAGCCCACGATCGGTGGCCACCGCGATTCCCAGGTTGACGGTGTGGTGCACGTGCACCTGCGGTCCGTCGTCACCGTCGACCCATGTCGAGTTCAGCACCGGGTGCCGGTTCAACGTGATCGTGAGCAGTCGCAGCGTCAGCACGAACGGTGACACGTCGGCGCCGATCGCCGAGAACCGATCATGCAGTTGCAGCAAGCGCGTGCCGTCGACCTCGACAGCGGCATGGGCATCTGGAATGTGCCTTCGGGACAGCGTCATTCGTTCGGCCATCCGAGCGCGGACACCCGACACCCGAGTGATCTCGTCCGACGATCCCGTCGACGCCAACACGTCCTCGCGCCTGATCACACCGTTGCTGCCCGACCCGGGCTGCAGCGCTGCGAGATCGACATGCAGATCCTTGGCGAGCTTGCGGACGGCAGGCGCTGCGCGCGGCCGATTGCCGGGCGGCCTCCTGGACGTGTCCATCGCGTCGTCGGCGCCGTAGCCCACCAGTACGGGGTTACGGCCTTGCGGCTCGGCGCCTTCGGTCTCGAAGCGCACCAGCACCGAGCCGACCGGCAGCACGTCGCCGACGTCGCCGCAGCGTTCGACGACACGGCCGGCGTACGGGCTTGGGATCTCAACTTCGGCTTTCGCCGTCTCGAGCGAGCACAGCGTCTGGTTGAGTTCCACCACATCGCCCACCTCGACGCTCCAGGTCGTCAGCGTCGCGTCCTCGAGGCCCTCGCCGAGATCCGGCACCAGAAACGGCTTGACGCTCACGGCGCCCCCAGGACCTTTCCGACGCAGTCCAGCAGCCGGTCTGGGCCCGGGAGCCAGAACTTCTCCAGCCGTGCCGGGGGGTACGGGGTGTCAAAGCCCGTGGCGCGCAACACCGGCGCCTCCAGGTCGTAGAACAGCTGCTCCTGAATGCGCGCCGCGAGTTCAGCTCCGAAGCCGAGGGTGCGTGCACCCTCGTGCAGCACCACCGCCCGGCCCGTCCTGCGGACCGACGCGGCGACGGCGTCGAAGTCGAGAGGGCTCAGCGATCGCAGGTCGATCACCTCGAGCTGCCAGCCGTGGTCGGCCGCGGCGATGTCGGCGGCGCGCAGCGCCGTCTGCACCAGCCCGCCGTAGGTCAGCACGGTGACGTCGTCGCCGCTGCGGCGAACAGTGGCGCGCCCGATCGGCAGTCCCGGCGTGCTGGTGTCGATGTCTCCACGAGCCCAGTAGCGACGCTTTGGCTCCAGGTAGATGACCGGGTCGCGGCTCGAAATCGCGTGCCGAAGTAGCCAATATGCGTCGCCAGGTGTCGACGGCACCACGACCTTCAGGCCCGCGGTGTGCACCCAGTAGGTCTCGGTGGATTCCGAATGATGTTCGACGGCGCCGATTCCGCCGAACGAAGGTACCCGCACCGTGACCGGCATCTCGATCTCGCCGTGCGTGCGCATGCGGTATTTCGCCAGATGGCTGACGATCTGGTCGAAGGCCGGATAGCTGAACCCGTCGAACTGGATTTCCGGTACCGGCACGAAGCCGCGCAGCGCCAGCCCGACGGCGATGCCGATCAATGCGGACTCGGCCAGTGGGGTGTCGAAACACCGCTTCTCGCCGAAGGTTTCGGACAAGCCCTCGGTGACCCGGAACACCCCGCCCAGCGTCGCGACGTCCTCGCCGAACACCAGCACCCGCTCGTCGGCGGCCATCGCGTCGTGCAACGCCCGGTTGATGGCAGCGACCATGGTCACGTTCGTCGCCGGCGCCACCTCGGTCAGGATCGGGCCGATGGGTTCCGGTGTGGCCGTGGGCCGATCCATCATCTGCGTCATGTCACGCCTCCTTCGCCAACTCGGTCAGGAGTTGCTGGCGCTGCTCTACGAGCTCAGGGGTGATGTCGGCATAGGTGGTGTCGAACATCTCGGTGACGGCGATGTCCGGCGCTTCGACGACGGCGTCGCGCAGCTCGGTTCGCATCCGCGCGGACTTCGCCTGCACGCGCTCATCGAGGCGTTCGGTCCAGACGCCGACGTGGCGGAGGTAATTGCGGTACCGCGGAATCGGATCAAGGGCCGCCCAGTGCTCCACCTCCGTCTGCGACCGGTATCGCGTCGGGTCGTCCGACGTGGTGTGTGGTCCCATCCGGTAGGTGACGGCCTCGATCAGCGTGGGACCCCTACCTGCTCGGGCGCGTTGGGCGGCTTCGGCTGTCACCGCATAGCAGGCCAGCGGATCGTTACCGTCGACCCGAATCCCGGGCATTCCGTAGCCGATAGCGCGGTGGGCGATCGACGGCCCTGCCTGCTGACGGCTCACCGGTACCGAAATCGCCCAGTGGTTGTTCTGCACGAAGAAGATGCATGGGGCGGCGAAGACCGAGGCGAGGTTGAGCGCTTCGTGCGCGTCACCCTCGCTGGTCGCGCCGTCGCCGAGGTAGGCCACCGTCACCGAATCCTCGCCAAGCCGCTGTGCGGCCATGGCGGCGCCGACCGCATGCAGGCCGTGGGTGCCGATCGGGATCGCGATCGGGGCGCAGTGCTTCCTGGTGAATTCCAGCCCGCCATGCCACGTTCCGCGCCAGACCGCCGCGATCTTGCCGGGCGCGATACCGCGCACCAGGAACACGCCGAATTCCCGGTATTGCGGAAACAGCCAGTCGGTCTTGCGAAGACAGGCTGCCGACCCGATCTGCGCGGCTTCCTGACCGCGGCACGACGCGACGAGCGCCATCTCGCCCTGGCGCTGCAGGTTGATGAATTCGGTGTCGAGCTCGCGGGTGACGACCATCATTTCGTATAGCCAGGCCAAGGTTTCGTCGGGCAGCGCGCGGTTGTACCCGTCCTCGGCCGTCGGCAGGCCATCCGGGCCGATCAACCTGATCGGCTCCGGATCGACCGTCGTCGAGCTCGTGGGCACGCCGCCTCCTCATTCCCCAACCCCGAGTCGGCGTCACTGCTCGACGGGTTCAGCAAACCCGCGCACGCGCCCACGTGGGGTATCGGCGACGTGTCAGCCGGAACCCGCCGTAGCACTGGCGCTGCCGCCATTATGCGCTCGACATGGGGTAGTTCGCCGTAACCGGACGCGCCGGGAGAACGTGTCGCGACGAGGGGATACCGCAGCCTGCGGCGTTACCGGACAGCAACCGATTCGTTACAGACCGGCATCGCGGGCGATCACCATCAACTGGACCTCGGTGGTGCCCTCGCCGATCTCAAGGATCTTGCTGTCGCGGTAGTGCCGGGCCACAGCAAACTCGTTCATGAAGCCGTATCCGCCGTGAATCTGGGTGGCGTCGCGGGCGTTGTCCATCGCCGCCTCGCTGGCCACGAGTTTTGCGATGGCGGCCTCTTTCTTGAAGGGTTTTCCGGCCAGCATCAGCGCGGCGGCGTCGTAGTACGCGGTCCGTGCGGTGTGCGCACGCGCCTCCATCCGGGCGATCTTGAACGCGATCGCCTGGTTACGGCCGATCGGCTGGCCGAACGCTTCACGCTGCTTGGCGTATTTGATGCTTTCGTCGACGCAGCCTTGCGCGGCGCCAACGGCCACCGCCGCGATCGCGATCCGGCCCTCGTCGAGGATCAGCAAAAAGTTCGCGTAGCCGCGTCCGCGCTCGCCGAGCAGGTTCTCCTCGGGCACCCGCACGTCGTCAAAACTGAGCGGATGGGTGTCCGACGCGTTCCACCCGACCTTGTTGTACGCCGGCCCGGCCGTGAACCCCGGCGACGGCACCGGTACCAGGATTGATGAAATCTCTTTCCTGTCACCGGTGCTGCCGGTCACCGCGGTGACGGAGATGAGCTTGGTGATGTCGGTGCCGGAGTTCGTGATGAATTGCTTGTTGCCGTTGATCACCCAGTGCCCGTCGTCGAGCCGGGCGGTGGTCTTCGTTGCGCCCGCGTCTGAGCCACCTCCGGGTTCTGTCAGACCGAACGCCGCGAGCGCACGGCCGCTGGTCAACTGCGGCAGCCACTGTTGCTTCTGCGCCTCGTTTCCGAAGCGATAGACCGGCATCGCCCCCAGCGACACGCCCGCCTCGAGCGTGATCGCCACGCTCTGATCCACCTTCCCGAGTTCCTCAAGCGCAAGGCACAGCGCGAAGTAGTCGCCACCCATGCCGCCGTACTCTTCGGGGAACGGCAACCCGAACAGTCCCATGTCGGCCATGCCCGAGACCACCTCGTAGGGGAACGAGTGATCGGCGTCGTGTTGAGCCGCCACCGGCGCGACCACGCTCTGCGCGAAGTCGCGTGCCGTTTTCGCGAGTTGCTCGTAGTGGTCCGGCAACGTGCCGGTGGACAGAAAATCGCTCATCAATTTCTCCTCTTCGCGCGAGCGCTCATCGGCGGGAGCCTTCTTCTTGGGTCGGGTGTGCGGTGATACGGGCCAGCGGCTGGCCCACTTTGACCTGGTCGCCGACATCGACGAGCAGTTCGGCCGTGCCGTCGATCGGCGCGGCCAATGCGTGTTCCATCTTCATCGCCTCGACGGTGACGACGACGGTGCCGGTGGCCACGGGGGCCGGGGAATCGACCCCGACAGCGACCACGGTGCCCGGCATCGGGCTGATCAGCTCCGCGTCACCGTGGTGCTCGTCGTCTGGCCGCACGGCGGCCTCCTGCACCTCGGTCACCACGGCGGTGCCTGCAGTCCCGGCCAACCAGATATGGCCGTCGTCTGCGGCGACGACATACTCGGTGCGCAGACCGTCCAGTGTGACGGCGAGGCGTGATCCGTCCAAATTCGCTGCGAGCGAACGGTTTTTGCCGTTCTGCACGCAAGCGACGGCGTTGCCGGGACGTCCTGTGATGCGGACGTGATCGGTGCGCTCGCCGGCCTGGAACCGGATGCTCGTGGGGGCATCACCGCCAACCCGCCATCCCGACGGTTGCGTCCAGAGATCGTTCGTCGCGTCGGCCCACGAACACAGCCAGCGGTACGCCGCGGCCGCGGTCAGCTGGTCGTCCGTCGGTGTCGTGGCAGCGAAGTCGCGAACGCGACGGTCCAGCAGGCCGGTGTCCAGGCGGCCTGCGACCACGTCGGGATCGGCCAGCGTGAAGCGCAGGAAGTCGAGGTTGGTCACGACGCCGAGCACGGCCGTGTTGGCCAGCGCCCGGTCCAGAAGTCGCAGTGCAGACGCGCGGTCGGCACCGTGTGCGATGACCTTCGAAAGCATGGGGTCGTAGTCGCTGCCGATCTCCGTGCCGACGGCGAGGCCGGAATCGACGCGCACGCCCGGGATGTCGCCGGGCTCCAGCAGATGGAGCACAGCACCGCCGGTCGGAAGGAATCCGCGGGCCGGGTCTTCGGCGTACACCCGCGCCTCGATCGCATGGCCGCGCAGCGTGATGTCGTCCTGAGTGACGGGCAGCTTCTCGCCGGCCGCAATCCGGATCTGCCACTCGACAAGGTCGGTGCCGGTGACCATCTCGGTCACCGGGTGCTCGACCTGCAGCCGTGTGTTCATCTCCAGGAAGAAGAACTCGTCGGGCCGATCGGCGGAAACGATGAATTCGACTGTGCCGGCGCCGGTGTAGTCAACGCTGCGGGCGGTGTTACAGGCAGCGCCGCCGATCCGGGCCCGCGTTGCGTCGTCGAGCAGCGGGGAGGGCGCCTCCTCGATGACCTTCTGGTGCCGTCGCTGAAGGCTGCACTCGCGTTCCCCGAAGTGCACGACGTTGCCGTAGCTGTCGGCCAGCACTTGCACTTCGATGTGCCTGGGCTGCAGCACGAATCGCTCGAGGAACAGTGTGTCGTCGCCGAAGGCGGCAGCAGATTCACGTCTGGCGGACGCGAGCGCGCCTTCCAGTTCCGAGGGATCGGCCACGACCCGCATCCCCTTGCCGCCTCCCCCGGCCGAAGGTTTCACAAGCACCGGATAGCCGATCTCGTCGGCCGCGCCGACCAGGTCGGCGTCGGTCATCGCGGGCCGCGCGATTCCGGGGACCACCGGGACGCCGTAGCCGGCGACGGCGGCCTTGGCCGCGATCTTGTCGCCCATCGTCTTGATCGCCGCGGCCGGCGGCCCGATGAACGTGATTCCTGCCGCGTCCAGGGCGGCGGCGAACTCAGGGTTCTCCGACAGGAATCCGTATCCGGGGTGGACGGCCTGGGCACCGGTGCGTCGCGCCGCCTCGACGACGGCTTCGATGTTCAGGTAGCTCTCCCGGGCGGGGGCGGGCCCGATGCGCACGGCCACATCGGCTTGTGTGACATGACGCGCGCCGGCGTCGGCGTCGCTGTACACGGCGACCGATCGGATGCCCATCCTGTCCAGGGTTCGGATCACCCGGACCGCGATCTCGCCGCGGTTGGCCACCAGCACAGTGTGAAATGTCATGCGGTCACATCCGGAACACGCCGTAGGAGACCGACTCGACCGGTGCCTGGCCCACGACCGAAAGCGCAAGACCGAGCACGGTTCTGGTGTCGGCGGGATCGATGACGCCGTCGTCCCACAGACGCGCGGTGGAGTAGTACGGGTTGCCCTGCCATTCGTACTGCTGGCGGATCGGAGCTTTGAACGCCTCCTGCTGGTCGGCCGACCATGGCGTGCCCGCCGCCTCGAGCGAGTCGGCACGTACGGTGGCGAGCACCGACGCCGCCTGCTCGCCGCCCATCACCGAGATGCGTGCGTTGGGCCACATCCACAGGAACCGGGGCGAATATGCCCGGCCGCACATCGAGTAGTTGCCTGCGCCGTACGAGCCGCCGATCACCACGGTCAGCTTCGGCACGCGGGCGCACGCCACCGCGGTCACCATCTTGGCACCGTGTTTGGCGATGCCGCCCGCCTCGTAGTCGCGGCCCACCATGAATCCAGAGATGTTCTGCAGGAACAGCAGCGGCACGACGCGCTTGTCGCACAGCTCGATGAAGTGCGCTCCCTTGAGCGCTGATTCGCTGAACAAGACGCCGTTGTTGGCGATCACTCCGACGGGATGACCGTGGATGCGCGCAAAGCCTGTGACTAGCGTTGTGCCGTAATCCGCTTTGAACTCGGCGAATTCGCCGCCGTCAACGATGCGCGTGACGACGTCGTGTACGTCGTAGGGAACGCGCGAGTCGATCGGCACCACGTCGTAGAGCTCAGTTTGTTCTGCGGTCGCGTTGACGGACGGTGCGACGTCCCACAGGTACGGCTGCCGTGGGCCCAGCGTGGAGACGATGCGGCGCACGATCGCCAGGGCGTCACGGTCGTCGTGCGCCAGATGGTCGGTGACACCTGATGTTTTGGAGTGCAGGTCGCCACCCCCGAGTTCCTCTGCGGTGACCACTTCCCCGGTCGCGGCCTTCACGAGTGGTGGGCCACCGAGAAAGATCGTGCCCTGATTGCGCACGATCACGGCCTCATCGCTCATGGCTGGCACATACGCGCCGCCGGCGGTGCATGAGCCCAACACCGCGGCGATCTGCGGGATGCCTTCGGCGCTCATCGTGGCCTGGTTGTAGAAGATCCGGCCGAAGTGCTCCCGGTCCGGGAACACCTCGTCTTGCTTCGGCAGGAACGCGCCACCGGAGTCGACGAGATAGATACATGGCAGGCGGTTCTGCCGGGCGACTTCCTGGGCGCGCAGGTGTTTTTTCACCGTGATCGGGTAGTAGGTGCCGCCCTTGACTGTCGCGTCGTTGGCGACGATCACGCATTCGCGGCCAGACACCCGTCCGATGCCGGTGATGATGCCCGCACCGGGGGATTCGTCGTCGTACATTCCGTCGGCGGCCAGCGGCGACAGCTCCAGCAACGGGCTGCCGGGGTCGAGCAGGCCGTCGACACGGTCGCGCGGCAACAGCTTGCCCCTGCTGACGTGGCGCTCGCGGGCGCGCTCTGGGCCGCCGAGCGCGGCCGCGGCGAGTTTGTCGCGCAACTCGGCGACGAGCGCGAGGTGCTCGTCGCGATCGGAAATTCGAGAAGCCACGTTGCGTACCCTGCATATCAGTTAATGTCGACTAACCGGATCAATGTTAGTTACGATTAACCGAAATGTCCACTTCCGCGCGTACCCAGACCCGCCGCAGCAGGCTCAAGTCCGACCGCCGGTCGAAGCTGCTCGCGGCCGCCGAGCGCCTCGTCGCCGAGCGCGGCTATCTCGCGGTGCGGCTGGAGGACATCGGGGCGGCCGCCGGCGTCAGCGGGCCGGCCATCTACCGGCACTTCCCGAACAAGGAGGCGTTGCTCGTCGAACTGTTGGTCGGCGTCAGCACCCGGCTGTTGTCCGGCGCGCAAGCGGTCGTCTCCGAGGCGAACGACATCGACATGGCCTTCGATGGACTCGTCGACTTTCACCTCGACTTTGCGCTCGGCGAGCCAGATCTCATCCGCATCCAGGACCGGGATTTGGCGCACCTGCCGGACCGGGCCAAGCGGCAGGTGCGTAAAGCGCAGCGTCAGTACGTGGAGATCTGGGTCGACCTGTTGCGGCAACGCGACGCCGTTGACGAAGCCGACGCCCGAGTGATGGCCCATGCCGCCTTCGGACTGTTGAACTCGACGCCCTACAGCCTAAAAGCGCTGGGCGCCAAGGACACCGACGCGTCGCGGTCGCGCGAGGTGTTGCGGGCAATGACGGTGGCCGCGCTTTCTGGCGGCCACCGCGGACCCAGCTCCTAGTACCAGTGGGCCCGTCCGCCGATCCGGCGTCCGCTGCGGCCGAGAATCCAGAACACCACGCCGATGACGATCAGGATTACGCCGAGTGCCGTAAGAAGGCCCTTGATCGTCGTGTCCACCAGCAACCCGATAAGTAAGAGAATAATTCCAAGGACGATCATGTCACTCCAATCTCTAGGCCACTTCCTGCCAGTTGTTCAAAAGGCCACTGCTGCTGGGTTGCGGCAGTTTGCAGTTCGCGACCTTCGGGTTGACACCGAAGTAGTTCAGCGGCCCGGCGATCACGGTCAGCGCGATCGTGCCGGCTGAGGCGCAGTTATCCGCGCCCGTTTTGAAGTAGTCGCGCTGATAGGCGGCAACAGCGCCGATAATCAGCCAAATCAGCACAATCGTGCCGAGAAGTCCGCTACCACGTCCCATGTTCGTGCCTCCATCCGCACCTTCCGGTGCATTGCGGTTACCCGACCGTCAAAACTTCCAAACGTCAGCGTAGCTACGATGCCGCACGCGCGTTCGAGAATGATTGGTTCAGCCAATCGGCGATCGCCGCGGTCATGACCGCGCGGTTCTCCCGCTTATCGATCCCGTGGCCGTCGTCGTCGAACGGCAGGAAGCGGACCGGCCTGCCGGCTTCGAGCAACGCCGCGACGATCTGCTCCGACTCGCTGAAGGGCACATTAGTGTCGTGGGCACCGTGTACCACGAGCAGGGGCGCGGTCAGCGCGCCGACGCGGCGCAACGGTGACAGCTCCTCGAGCAGCTCCCGGTCCCGAACCGGGTGGCCGTATTTCGGATACGCGGCCGCCGCAATCCACGGCTCGGTGTTGCGGTAGAAGGTGCACAGGTCGCTCATGCCGCAGATGCTGATGCCTGCGGCGAACAGCGTCGGATGAAAGGTCAGCGCCGCCAACGTCAGGTAGCCACCATAGGACCACCCCGCGCACGCGATGCGCTTCGGGTCGGCCAGCCCAGTATCGACCAGGAAGCGCACACACTGGGCGACGTCGTCGATCGCCGCGAACCGATTCTCCTTGTCGTCGGCGTGCATGAAGCTGCGACCGAATCCACCCGAGCCGCGCACATTGGGCGTGAGCACGGTGATTCCGGCGTTGAGCAGCTCCGGAAAAATGTCGCTGTAGCCCGGCCTGGACTGCCCCTCGGGTCCGCCGTGCAGATACACCAACGCGCCGGCCGCTGAGGCACCGGCCGGCGGCCGGTGCAGCCACGCGGAGAAGGTCAGCCCATCGGCAGAGGTGATCGTCTCCAGCGTCGCTTCCACCGCGAACCCGGTGACCACCGGGCCCCGGCTCGGCTCACGATCGATGCGCTGCCACTCCCGGGAGCGCGGATCGACGAGTTCCACGGTGCGCGGCAGCGACGGGCCCTCAACGGTCACGGCGACCATCGATCCGCCCGCGCTGATCGATAGCTCGCTGGCGACCGCGCCGGGCAACGGAATCGGATCCAGCAGTGTTTGGTCGGTGTATTCAAGTATCTGTAACTCGCTGCGGCCGTGGATGTTCCACAAGAGCGCCACCGTGCTGAGGTCGTCGCTGACCACGAATTCCTGCAGGTCGCAATCGAGCCGTTCGGCCACCACGTGATACGAGACGCCGTCGGCGGTGGCGGTCACCTCGAGCAGTCGCGCGTGCTCGCAGCCGTTGTCGCTGCGAATCAGCGCGCGGACATAGCCTTCGGGACTGTTCACGTCATACGCGTTCGCCGGGTAGTACAGGCGCATCTCATCGCCGGTGAGACCGGACCGGATCCGGCGCGGTTGCTGATCGTCGAGAATGAAGCCGATGTCTGTGACCGATCCCGGATCGGACGGCAGCAAGGCGATTTCCGTCAACCCGTGCAGCAGGATCAGCTCCTGGTAGCCGCGTGGGCCGACACGCACCAGCGACGCCCCGGCCCAGGTGTCGACCAGCCGGCCGCCCGACCGGCGGTCCAGGACGACGCGGGCGCCGTCCGCCGGGTCGATCAGGCAGGACTGTCCGATGCCGTCTTCCCCCAGCAGGACCGCCGACACGCGGGGGCCGTCCCAGCCGACCAACTCGGCGGTGCCGTTGTCCTCGAAATCGATCCGCCGGGCCATCCGATCATCGGGATCTGTCGTGACGACCCAAATCTGCGATCGGGTGCTCCCCTCCGGTGCCACCTGGCAGGCCAGCCAATGACCGTCCGCCGAATGGATCACCCGTTTAACCGGCCCGTCGACCGGCAACACCACATCGCGTGAGGAACTGGCCCGCCAACCGCGCAGGAACCGTTGCACTGCACGGGGATAGCCGCCCTCATCGACGATGTGGGCGAACGCGGTCGCATCAGGGGACATCGACGCGCCGTAAGTCGCGCGCACCCCGTCGTGCATACCGACTCAGCCCTCCATGCTCTGCAGCCACATCTCGAGCACCGCAAGCTGCCACAGCGAATTGGCGCCGAGGGTGGTGCGGCCCTCGTTGGGCGCATTCAACAGCGCATCGAGAGCTTCCCGCCGATACAGGCCCCGTGACCGCGCCGCGTCGTTCGTCAACGCGTCGCGGACGAGGTCGAACACCTCGCCGTCGAGGTGACGGATGCCCGGCACCGGGAAGTAGCCCTTGGTGCGATCAATGACCTCAGCGGGCAGCAGTGGCCGCGACGCGTCCTTCAGCACGCCCTTGCCCCCGGATGCGAGCTTCAGCTCGGGCGGGCAGGAGGCGGCCAGTTCGACGAAGTCGTGGTCGAGGAACGGCACTCTGGCCTCCAGGCCCCACGCCATCGTCATCGTGTCGACGCGCTTGACCGGGTCGTCCACCAGCATCACCTCGGTGTCCAACCGCAGCGCGGCGTCCAGTGCCGTGTCGGCGCCCGGACCGGCTTGATGGCGGGTGACGAACTCGCGGCTGGCGTCGACATCGAGGCAGTACTCGGGGGCGAAGATCGACACCACGTCGGAGTGGGCGCGGTCGAAGAACACCTTGGCGTAGACGTCGGTGGTCTGCTCGCGTGCGACGTTGGCCAGCGGCGGGTACCAGTCGTAGCCGGCGAGGATCTCGTCGGCGCCCTGACCCGACTGCACCACCTTGATCGACTTGCTCACTTCCTCGGAGAGCAGATAGAACGCGACGCAGTCATGGCTGACCATCGGTTCGCTCATCGCCGCAATGGTTTTCGGCAGCGCGGGCAGCAGCCGCGAATTGTCGATGTGGATCTTGTGATGGTCGGTGTCAAACGCCTTGGCGACCATGTCCGAGTAGTAGTACTCGTCGCCCGACTGGCCTCCGGCGGAGTCGAATCCGATACTGAACGTGGCCAGACCGTGCTGCCCCTGCTCGGCCAGCAGCGCGACCACCACCGACGAGTCGATACCGCCCGACAGCAGCACCCCGACGGGCACGTCGGCCACCATCCGGCGCGACACCGCCACCCGCAACGCGTCGATCAGCGCGTGCTGCCAGTCCTGTTTCGACCACGCCTGACGGTCGGGGTCGCGGCGGAACTCCGCTGTCCAGTACACCGTGTCGGTGAAGCTTCCGTCCGGCTGGATCACCCGCACGGTCGCAGGTGGTAATTTGCGCACGCCCCGGTAGATCGTGCGAGGGGCGGGCACCACCGCGTGAAAACTCATGTACTGGTGCAGCGCATGGCGATCCAGTTCGGTGTCCACGTCGCCACCGTCGAGCAGGGCACGCACCGTGGAGGCGAACCGCAGCTTGCCCGGCGAGGCCGCCATGTAGAGCGGTTTGATGCCGAGCCGATCGCGGCCCAAGGTCACAACCCCGGAGTCGCGGTCCGCGATCGCGAACGCGAACATGCCCTTGAAGCGCTCGACGCATCTGGCGCCCCACTTGTGGAACGCCTTGATGAGGACCTCGCTGTCGGCGGTGGAGAAGAAGCGATAGCCGTCGGCCTGCAGTTCGGCGCGCAGTTCCTTGTAGTTGTAGATGCAGCCGTTGAACACCAGCGTCAGGCCGAGGTCGCTGTCGACCATCGGCTGAGCACCGTGCGCGGACAGGTCGATGATCGACAGCCTCCGATGCCCAAACGCCACCGGACCGTGCGCAACGACCCCATCCGAATCCGGGCCGCGCGACACCATCGCGCCGGTCATCCGCGCCACCGCCGCGAGGTCCGCCGACTGCCCGTCGAATCGGATCTCTCCACAGATACCGCACATGATCCGCGACCCTACGCTTTTGACCCGCGTCGATGGCGCCGAGCAACACGCGCGCGGGCCGATCGCGCGAGCGTGGACCCGGGCACCTGTTCCACAGGTACCCTCGCAGCCATGAGGTGGATATGACCGAGTCACCGCGGCCCGGCTCACCCTCGGACCCCACCGATCCCTACCGAGACCCTTACCAGGGCTACTCCGACCCCGCCTACGCAGGCAGCGCGCCCCCCGGGCCCAGCTACGCCCCCGCGTCGATGCCGTCGAATCCGGCGCCGACCGAACCGCTCCCCCAGTACTGGACGCAGATCTATCCGCAAAGCGGGCCCATGGCGTCCACCAGCGATCAGCCTCCCGAACCACCCCGCGGTCCGCGGCCCTGGCTGTGGGCAGCGGCGGGCTTCGCAGTCGCCGTCGTTCTCGGGATGGTGGTGTGGTTGGTCTACGTGAACACCAACCCCGCGAGGCAGACGACGTCCATTCCGGCGATGCCGTCGAGCACGTTCCCGCGGACCACCACCCCGTCCAGGACATCGTCGCCACCGATGTTTCCGCTGCCCATTCCACTGCCGACGCTGCCGCGTCCGACCGCGCCGTCCGGCGCCCCCTCCGGAGAGACCGAGCCGGTGGTCTATGAGGTGACGGGCTCGGGCCGGGCGATCAACATCACCTACATCGACACCGGTGGAGTGATGCAGACGGAATTCAACGTGCTGCTGCCGTGGCACAAGGAAGTGAACCTGCCCAAGCCCGCGAAGGACGCGGCGAGCGTCACCGTGATCAACGCCGGCCGCGCCATCACGTGCACGATCTCGATCGGCGGTGTGCAGGTGCAGCAACGCAGCGGAGCGGTGCTGACAATCTGCAGCTCTTCGGGTTAGCGACGCCCCGCCGCCGCCGGCGCGCGCACCAGCAGCATCGCCACGAAGCCCGCGGCCAGCACCACGAGCAGGCCGCCCATGCCGGCACGGTCGGTCCCGAACGCGTCGACGAACGTGAAGAACATCCACGGCGCGAGGAATGCCACGGCTCGACCCGTCATGGTGTACAGGCCGAACACGACTCCCTCCTTGCCGTGCGCGGTGATCCGCAGGAGCAGCGTGCGCGCCGACGACTGCGTCGGTCCGATGAACATGCACAGCAGCAGGCCGCACACCCAGAAGGCCGTGGAACCTGACAACACCAGCAACGCCAGGCCGAGCGCAATCATCGACGCCAGCGAGAACAGGATGACCATCTTTGAGCCGACATGGTCGTCGAGCAGTCCGCCGATGACCGCGCCGACCGCGGCCACCGCGCAGGCGGTCACCCCGAACAGCAGCACGGTGGCCTGCGATATCCCGTACACGGTGACGCCGAGTATCGCGCCGAACGTGAACACCCCGCTGAGGCCGTCGCGGAACACCGCGCTGGCCACCAGGTAATAGACGACGTTGCGGTCGCGGCGCCACTCGGCGACGACGTCCGACCACAGCTTGCGATAGGCGCCGAATACGCCGGTCTTCACCGTCATCTCAGGGACGATGTCGGCCGGCGGCGGCGGGGCGATCAGCACCGGCAGCGCGAAAACTGCCATCCACGCCGCGGTCATCAGCATCGCCGCGCGCACGTTCTGCCCCTCGCCGGCCGGGATGTGCAGCAGCCCGCGTGTCGGCCCGTCGCCGGAGATGAACCCGGTGTACACCACGAGCAGCAGCACCACACTGCCGATATAGCCTGCAGCCCAACCGAATCCGGACACTCTGCCGGACGTCTCGGGTGTCGCCAACTGGCGCAGCATCGCGTTGTACGGAACACTGGCCAGGTCGCTGCACGCCGCCGTAAAAGCGAGCAACGCCAGGCCGGCCACCAGGTAGCGCGGGTCGGCGCGGATCAGGCTCATCCCCGAGGTCAGCAGCACCAACGTCGCGGTGAGCACGCCCAGCGTGCGTCGTCGCCGCCGTGGAACATCCACCCACACCCCGATGATCGGTGCGAACAACGCGACTGTGACGCCTGCGACCGTGAGGGCACGGCCGAGCCAGCTCGCCGGCGTGGTCGCGCCCGGCAGGCCGGCGCCGACGGTCTTGGTGAGGTAGACCGAGAACACGAACGTGACGACGATCGCGTTCAAACCCGTCGACCCGCAGTCCCACAGGGCCCACGCGAGCACGCGCCGGCGACTGGCCATGGTGGCTGAGCCTATCGACCGCCTGTCTACGATCGTCGGCATGGCAGTTCCCGCACCCAGCCCAGACGCGCGCGCCGTTGTCACCGGCGCTTCGCAGAACATCGGCGAAGCCCTTGCTACCGAGCTGGCCGCCCGCGGCCACCATCTGATCATCACGGCGCGTCGCGAAGATGTGCTGAACGCGCTCGCGGAGAAGCTCACCGATCGTTACGGCGTGACGGTCGAGGTGCGGCCCGTCGACCTTGCCGACGCCGCCGAACGCGCGAAGTTCTGCGATGAGCTGAGCTCACGCAACATCTCGATCCTCTGCGCGAACGCGGGAACCGCGACATTCGGACCGGTTGCGTCGCTTGATCCGGCCGGGGAGAAAGCGCAGGTTGCGCTGAACGTCCTTGGCGTGCACGACCTTACGCTGGCCGTGTTGCCTCAGATGGTGAAACGCGGGGCGGGCGGCATCCTGATTTCGGGTTCCGCGGCGGGCAATTCACCGATCCCGAACAACGCTACCTATGCGGCCACCAAGGCGTTCGTCAACACCTTCAGCGAGTCGCTACGCGGCGAGCTGAAGAAGGCGGGCGTGCACGTCACGGTGCTGGCACCGGGACCCGTGCGAACCGCGCTGCCCGATACCTCGGAGCAATCGTTCGTCGAGAGGCTCGTGCCGGATTTCCTCTGGATATCAACGGAACACACCGCGAAGTTGTCGCTGGACGGGTTGGAGCGCAACAAGATGCGCGTCGTGCCCGGTGTGACGTCGAAGGCGATGTCGGTGGCCAGCGGCTACGCACCCCGTGCGATCGTCGCGCCGATCGTCGGCGCGTTCTACAAGAGGCTCGGCGACGGCTGATTCGCGTCAGCGGCGGCGGGTTCCGGTGCCGAAGATGCTGCGGGTGATCTCGCGGCCGGCCACGGTGGCCGCCGACCGGAGAAAGCTCTTGACCGCCGGGCTCTCCAGCACCTCCTGCATCATGCCCGGCTCGACCGCCTTCTTCGCCACGACCTGGCCCGAGGCGCTGGCGGCGCCGGCCTCGGCGGACGGTGGCACGGCCCCCGGTGCTGGCGCGGCCTCCGGTGGTGGCGCCAGCTTGCCCTGCAGCCGCTCGTAGGCCGAGTCGCGGTCGATGGTCTGGCCGTATTCGGCTTGCAGCGGGCTGGCTTTGGCGGCTGCCGCGATCGCATCGGGCCCGATCGTGTCCATCAGCGAGCGCGGTGACCTCATTCGCGTCCACGCGACCGGCGTCGGCGCGCCGGTCTCCGAGAGCACCGTGACGATCGCCTCGCCGATGCCCAGCGACGTCAGCGCCGACTCCAGGTCGTACACATCGGTTTTCGGATAGGTGCGAACGGTTCTGGCCAGCGCCTTCTGGTCGTCCGGCGTGAACGCCCGCAGCGCATGCTGGATCCGCGCGCCCAGCTGCGACAGCACGTCGTTGGGCACGTCGGTGGGCAACTGCGTGCAGAAGAACACGCCCACACCCTTGGAGCGGATCAGCTTGACGGTCTGCTCCACCTGCTGAAGGAACGCCTTCGACGCGTCGGTGAACAGCAGATGTGCCTCGTCGAAGAAGAACACCAGCTTGGGCTTGTCGACATCGCCGATCTCGGGCAGGAACGTGAACAGGTCGGCGAGCACCCACATCAGGAACGTCGAGAACATCACCGGGCGGGTGGCCTGGTTGCCCACCTCGAGCAGGGTGATGACGCCGCGGCCCTGCGCGTCGAGGCGCATCAGGTCCTTCGGGTCGAGCTCCGGCTCCCCGAAAAACGTGTCGGCACCCTCGGCCTCAAGGTTCACCAGCGCCCGCAGGATCACGCCGGCCGTCGTCGCCGACACCGCGCCGAGCGCCGCGAGTTCGGGCTTGCCTGCCTCGCTGGTCAGGAACATGATGACCGCACGCAGATCCTTCATGTCGAGCAGCGGCAGGCCCTTCTGGTCGGCCCAGTGGAAGATCAGCCCGAGCGTCGACTCCTGGGTCTGGTTGAGCCCCAACACCTTCGACAACAGAATGGGACCGAAGCTGGAGATCGTGGCGCGCACCGGAACGCCGACGCCGCCGGTGCCCAGCGACAGGAACTCGACCGGGAAAGCCGTTGGGGTCCAATCGTCGCCGGTGTCCTTGGCGCGGGAAACGATCTTGTCGTTGCTCACACCTGGCCGCGAAAGCCCGGACAGGTCGCCCTTGATGTCGGCCATCATCACCGGCACACCGGCGGCGCTGAGCTGCTCGGCCATCACCTGCAGCGACTTGGTCTTGCCGGTGCCGGTGGCACCCGCGACCAGGCCGTGCCGGTTGACGGTCGCCAGCGGAATGCGGATGCGGGCGGTGGGATCGACGGTGCCGTTGACGACCACTGTCCCGAGTTCAAGCGCTTGGCCCTGGACCGCGTAGCCGGCAGCGATCTGTTGGGCGGCGGAGGCCGCGGATTGTGTGCTCATCGTTTCCAGACACTACTGCCAGAAACCGCCAGTGGAAGTCCCCAGATGCTGTTACGCCTACTGTTGAGCGCTGTGCGGGAAGAACTGGTGTGGATCGACTGCGAGATGACCGGTCTTGATTTGGACAAGGACCGGCTCATCGAGATCGCCGCGCTGGTCACCGACGGTGACTTGAATGTGCTCGGCGACGGCGTCGACGTGGTGATCCACACCGACGAGGACGCCTTGTCGGGAATGGTCGAGGTCGTCACCCAGATGCACACCCGCTCCGGCCTGATCGACGAGGTGCGATCGTCGACTGTTGATGTTGCCCAGGCGGAGTCGATGGTGCTCGATTACGTCAAGGCGCATGTGCCGCAGGCGAAGACGGTTCCGCTGGCCGGTAATTCGATTGCCACCGACCGCGGTTTCATTGCACGCGACATGCCCGCGCTCGACGACTACCTGCACTACCGGATGGTCGACGTCAGCTCGATCAAGGAGCTGTGCCGACGGTGGTATCCGCGGATTTATTTCGGGCAGCCGGAGAAGGGCCTCACCCATCGCGCGCTGGCAGACATCCACGAGTCCATCCGGGAGCTGCAGTTTTACCGCAGGACCGCGTTCGTGCCGCCCCCTGGGCCGTCGACCAGCGAGATCGCGGCGATCGCCGGCGAGATCAACGGCGGGATCGACGGATCGGCGGATATCGATTCGGCTCCGGAGGCCACGAGCGGCTAATATCGCCTTCGCCGCCGAACATGCAGCCGGCGGCAATGGTGAGTGTAGTTCAGCTGGTAGAGCACCAGGTTGTGGTCCTGGAAGTCGCGGGTTCGAGTCCCGTCACTCACCCCACAGGTCAGACATCATCGGAAATCCCGGCGCGATGGCGAGTGCGGCCACCCCTGCAGTCAGTAGTTTTCTCATCACTGGCCGGTCAGCTGATGTCCAGTTCGGCACAGCGCGAGCAGGCCAGACTGGTTATTACCCGCTGCGTCAGGTCCCACATACTGCTGACACGCTGCCGGTACCGGGCCACTTGGAGGTTGCGGGCGCTCGGGCGGCGGCGTGTTAGAGGCCCTGATGGCCGGTGATCAATTGGAGAATTTCCGTTACCGTGCCGGAGATCGGTCAAACCGGCCTTGAATGTTTGCTGAGTGGTCTTCGTCGAGCGATCAGCGGCATCGGCCGCGATTACACGTTGGCGTTACCGGCCTTCCACTGGTCCCATGGAATGTTCCAGTCGCCGAGCCCGTCGGTGCCCGGCAAAGTCGCGCCGACCGTGTTGATCACCTCGACGATGTCGCCGCGCTTGCTGTTGTTGTAGAACCAGATCGCGTTGCTGGGGCTGACATTGAGGCAGCCGTGGCTGGTGTTCGTGTTGCCCTGCGCGCCCACCGACCACGGCGCCGAGTGGACGAAGATCCCGCTGTAGGAGATCTGCGTCGCCCAGTCCACGTCGGTGCGATATCCGTTGGGCGAGTTGACCGGAATGCCAAACGTCGACGAGTCCATGATGATGTGTGTAAACCGGTCGCCGACGATATAGACACCGTTGTTCGTCGGCGTGCTGTTCTTGCCCATCGAGGTGGGCATCGTCTTGACCACCTCGCCGTTGCGGCGAACGGTGACCATCTTCGTGTTGTCGTCGGCGGTCGTGATCACCTCGTCGCCGATGGTGAAGTGCGTATTGGCGTTCTCCTGGCCGAAAAGGCCATCGCCCATGTCGACGCCGTAGATGTTGACCGCCACGTCCACCTGAGTACCCGGCTGCCAGTACCTCTCTGGGCGCCAGCGCACTTCCCGGTTGTTCAACCAGTAGAACGCCCCGTCCACCGGCGGATTTGTGGTGATCTTTATGGCGCGCTGGGCCGCGAGCCGGTTCGGGATGTTCTCGTCGAAGCGGATCGCGACCGGCTGGCCGACGCCCACCACCTCGCCGTCGTTCGGCAGCACGTAGGCCGACGTCAGGTTCGCCGGCGAGTGCGTCCTGAAAGTCATGTGCTGGCGCGCGACGCCGCTGAGTCCGAGAGCTTCGGCGGTCAACGTGTACTGCTTGTTGTAGCCGAGTTGTTCGGTTGTCGACCACGTGAGGCCGTCAGGGCTGAGCTGGCCTGCGACCGGCGTGCCGTCCGGGCGGACCACACTTACCGCGCCCAGCACACCATCGCCGGCCGTGACAGTCACCGGCTGATCCACCGCAACGCCGACCGCGCCGTCGGTGACCGAAGCCTGCAATTTGGGAACCAGCAGATCGGCGTATGGCGTGGCCTTGTCGGTAATCACCTTCGGAGGCGCAGGTGTCGAGTTGCTGCTGCAGCCACCGGCCACGATGACCAGAGCCGGCAGCACCGCGAGAACCGCCAACCAGGTCCGATACCGACGCGGACGGGTCGCAGGACGGACCTGCCACATACTTTGCTCCACCTCACTGCCGCAGCTAACTCGTTGGCGTTCTTGGCAAGATTCTAAGGGCAATGCGAGCATGTAGCGCGCCACCCGGCCGTTTCCCCGTCGGCTTGACGGGTGCCAGGTTTCGCCGGCGGGCGCTAGCCTGTTATTGTCGCTCGGCGACGCGCCGTTAGCTCAGTTGGTAGAGCAGCTGACTCTTAATCAGCGGGTCCGGGGTTCGAAACCCTGACGGCGCACTACAAAGCCTATTTTCGAGGCCTCGCCCATTGCGGCGCGTCGCCTATGCGTCGTTTATTGCGTCATCGAGCACGTCGGCGACCTGGGTGTGTACTTTGCCGCGCGCCATGTAGCGATCCTGTGTCATCGACACCTTGGCGTGCCCCAGGTGATCGGCCCCGATCCGAGCCGACAAGCCCTGATCGTCGATCAGGGTGGCAACCGTTTTGCGGAAGCTGTGCGTGGTCACTTCAGGCACCCCGAGTTCGTCGCGGACGGTGCGCCAGAGCCTGCCGAAGTTGTTCGGATCACGCAACGTGCCCGCGGTGGAGGGGAAGATGAGATCTTGCTCACCGAGGTATGGCAGGGCGCGGCGCTCGGTCAACGTCTCGATCGCGAACCTGGGCAGCGGGAGGGTCCGATGACCGGAGGCCGTCTTGGTCTCGTCCATGCGGATCAATCCCTTGCCGGTCTCCCGGATGACTTTGCCGGTGATGGTGATCGTGCCCGCGTCCGTATCGAAGTCAAACGATTCCGTTCTGACATCGCCTCCGCCTGAAAAGCGGAAAGTCGCCGGTTCGACCCCGCCCCTGGCCACCCCGAGAACCACCAGTACAGGAACATGCTGAACCGGCCGCCTGCCACGTCGGCCAAGAAGTCCGCCGCGATGTCGAACGCTCGGTTTGACCAAACGTCCCACCAGAGCCGCACGCACAGCTCTCCGTGGACACAGAGCCAGGAATTGGTCATAATTATGACTATGTCCGAAGTCGGTTCCTTGGCCGAGGTGAAGGCGCACCTGTCGGAGTTGGTGGCCCGTGTCGCCGCGCAGCACGACCGGATCACGGTAACGGTGCACGGACGCCCCGCCGCGGTCCTTATCGCCGTCGACGATCTGGAATCACTCGAGGAAACAATTGCAGTGCTGTCCGACCCAACGGCGCTACGTGCCCTTGGCGAGGCCGAGGCTGAGATCGCCCGCGGTGAGGGGGAGAACCAGGACAGCCTGACCGCAGCTATGCGAGCACGCCGAGCTAGGACGTGACCGACCGCCGATATGAGCTAATCATTGCGCCGACTGCGAAAAGGCAACTTGCCGAGCGACTTCCCGAATCGGTGGCATTTGCTGCCTATGAGTTCATCATCGGTCCACTGCTCGATAATCCGCGCCGGGTGGGCGAGCAGCTGCGGCCGCCGCTGAATGATCGCTACAGCGCCTGCCGCGGCACCTACCGCGTGCTCTACAGAATTGACGACGAGCGGCAGCAAGTCACCGTCGTAGGCGTATTCAACCGTACCGATGCCTACCGTCGCCGATGACAACAGCATCCGCACCACGACCCGCATGCGAGCCAGCGGTCCGCACCCCTTCGCCAGTCCGCACCCAGTCCGCAGGACTCTCACCGGCCCTCGTCAATCTTCGGCGCTTTTCGGCGGTGTATCCCGTTGTGCCCGTTTGGATTACCACCGTTTGTCACCACACATCATAAAGCGTCGCCAAATCTCATTTTCGCAGGTGGGACGCTCTCATAATCCGTTGGTCGCGGGTTCGAGTCCCGCCCGCCCCACCTTAAAAGCGCTGGTCAAGGGCAGTACGGGCGTGGCCGCCTATCTCGTGCGCGTTCTCATCTCAGCGTCATCGCGGCGCGTGGCAGGTTCAAGGCGGCCAGGGCTTAGGACTTTTCGCGCCATTCAGCCCCTTCACAGCACTAACCCAGTTAGCTTCTAACCAGATGGGCGGTTTGAGCGTGCCCGGCATAGGGCCGGGATTGAGAGAAAGGAAGCAGTATGACCATCGTTTCCACTGTGCTGATCCACCCCAACTCAGGAGCCCCCTGGGACGAGTTTCAGAAGCTCCTCGGGAAGGCATGTGAGATGGCTCGCAAGCACGGCGCGGAGAACGTGACCGTGTTGGCCACAATGATCGGCGGGCCAGCGACCAACTCGATCGTCCTACTCTCCAGCGCCGAGGACTGGCAGAAGTACGGCAAGGTTCAGCAGTCTCTCCTCGGTGATCCTGAGATGCAAGGACTCATGCTCGAGGCGGGCAAGCTCTCCACGTGGGAGACGTACGTCAGCCAGACGATCGAGGTCTAAGCCGCCTCGCTAGGCACTGCACTCAGGCGCAGTCGCAACCCCAATCGCCGCAGTCGCACCCAGGGGTACGTACCAGCGGCTGGGCGGCCCGCTGCGTGTGGACCGCCGTCACGATCACGTCCTCGGCCCAGGCGCGTCGCTGTGCTCGAGAACGTCCGAATGGCGGTGGCGTGTGCGCCGCGCCGCCTGATCAAAAGCGCACCGAAGACGACCAAAGGGCCGGGAGCTACCTAGCTCTGCCAGTCGTTGGAGCCGTCGTTCTTGGTGTAGGTGCCGGTGGAGTTCCGCACGACGATGGGATCACCGGCGCCGAAGTTGTCGAAGAACCACCTCGCGTTGGTGGGGCTGATGTTGATGCAGCCGTGACTGACGTCGCGCTTACCCTGGTCATCCACAGACCATGGAGCGCTGTGTACGAAGTCGCCGCTGTTGTCGAACCGGACGGCTAGGTCGACCGTCACCTTGTACCCGTACGTCGAGTTGACCGGGACCCCGTAGGTGGAGGAATCCATCACCACCGAGGGCATCTTCTCTTGAACGTAGTAGGTGCCGTTTGCGGTTTGGTGGCCGCCGGCTGCCATACCCATCGACATCGGGATGGTCTTCTCCACGGTCCCGTTGCGGGTGACGGTCAGTTGGTGCGTGGCGTCGTCGGCCGTGGCCACCAGCGCGTCTCCCGTATGGAAGCTGGACACCGTGCCGCCCGCATCGACGGTCACCGCGGTGTGGGCGGGCCAGAGGCTCAGCGGGCGCCAGCGCAGCTGCGTGGGGGTCATCCAGTAGAACTTGCCGGGAACCGGCGGGACTGAAGAGACTTGGACGGCGCTTTCGGTTGCGCCGGCGTCATCGACCGGCCCGGGGAAGTTGATGACGATCGGCTGGGCCACACCCACCGTCGAGCCGTTGGCAGGGACGAACCTCGGCGGCCCGAATGGCGCCGTGCCGGTGAACGGTGTCGGGTCCTGCCCCGCAGCGGGGCCCGCGACAACCCCTGGATCGCCGGGAGCCGGATCCGGAGCCGGATCCGCCAGCGCGGGACCCGCACTCAGCACCAGCACCCAGCCCAATATCGAAGCCACTCCGGTTGCCTTCAGAGCAGCGGAGAGGCTTCCCCTCGTCCAGCCCGACATCTACATCCCTCTAGTCACTTTCTGGAAACAGTGTCGCATAGCGCCCAGGCCAGCTATCTCTTGCGCCGCCCGGCGTTACCGGTTCGCCCATTGCAGTATCGACGAGGCGAATTCGTCAATCTGACCAGCTGCGTTAGTAGCAGTCAGCGTCGCGTAGGGCTCATAATCCGTTGGTCGCGAGTTCGAGCGCCGGCCGCCCCACCGTATGGGATCGGCTATGGGCTGTGTCTCAGAACTAAAGATTCGGACAGCGTGCGGCGAGGAGCCTGGCAATCACCGCTGGACAGGTGTCCAGATAGGATTTCAGTCACCACAACACAGTGGACTGACCTCAGGCCGATGATCGAGTACAGGGGGCGCTATGACAGACGTGTCAGTCATCACCGGAGGAGCGGACGGCGTCGGACTCGCCACGGGCCAAGATCGTCGGACGTGACCACCGACTCGTCATCTGCGATGTCACCCCTCCACGAACCCTCATGCGGCCCATCCCGAACTGCTGCGGTCGTACCCGATTTCGGGCCGGTTAGCTGATGGAGATCACGGCTGTAGAGACCGTGGATGCCATCACCCCGGACTGGACGACGGCAGTCCTTGAGCAGAACGGTGTCGCCGGCACCGTTCGGCGCGTGACCTCCGAACTAGTCGGCACCGGACAGATGGGTACGTGCTATCGGCTGTTCATCGACTACGCCGTCGGCGAAGGTCCAGACCGGTTGATCGTGAAGCTGCCGGCAACCGATCCGCAAAGTCGGGCCGCCGGCCAGCTCGGTTATCGGTGCGAGACGACGTTCTACCGCGAGGTCGCGAACCGGGTCCAGGTCCAGATCCCCCAGTGCTACTTCGCTGCGATGAACGAGCAGGGCGACGGTTTCACGCTCGTGCTGGAGGACCTCGCACCCGCGCAACAGGGCGACCAGATCGCCGGCTGCTCCGTCGATCAGGCTCGTGCGGCCGCGGTCAACGTCGCTGGTTTGCACGCGCCGACGTGGAACGACCCGTCGCTTCGTGAACTCGACTGGCTCATACCAGATCTCACGGCGAACGCGGAAGTCGCTGCGCCCTTCCTGGTGGGCGCCACCGAGGAGTTCCTGGACCGCTACGCGGTGACCCGGGACACCGCCGCGACGTTGCACCGCTTCGCCGAACGATTCGTGGATTGGGCGACCAGGAGGCCCGAACCGTTCGCACTGCTGCACAGTGATTACCGCCTGGACAACCTGCTCTTCGCTCAGTCCGATGCACCCCGCCCCGTGGTAGCCGTCGACTGGCAGGTCGTCATGGTCGGGTCCCCGCTGCGCGATGTTGCCTTCCTTGTCGCCACTGGTCTGTCGACCGAGAACCGTCGCGCCGGCGAAAAGGGAATCGTCGACGCTTATCATCGTCGACTCATCGAGCTCGGAGTCGACGGCTACAGCGCCGAACGGTGCTGGGAGGACTACCGCTGCGGGTTATTCCAAGGCCCGTTCATCACAGTGTTGGGTGCGTTCGTTGCCCAGCCCACCGCGCGGGGCGACGAGATGTTCACCGTGATGGCCGAGCGGTCGTCGGCGGCAATCACCGACCTGGATGCGATGTCTCTGCTGTGACGAGCGAACGCAAGGGTTCTGGTGATCCCCGGTGAATGAGCGGTACCGTGGCCGGGTCGCGATCGTGACCGGAGGGACAACGGGAATCGGGCGTGGCATCGTCGAACGCCTTGTCGGCGAAGGAGCCTCGGTTGTCACCTGTGCACGAAATGCGCCCGAGTCCGCGTTGCCTGAAGGAGCGTCG